>Ga0206127_1001094_pt1 | contig 30596 bp, 26 predicted proteins | sample Helgoland_Spring_6_FD_148646 | JGI IMG/M metagenome (GOLD analysis project Ga0206127, IMG submission 148646) | Pelagic subsurface seawater microbial communities from Kabeltonne, Helgoland, North Sea - Helgoland_Spring_Bloom_20160419_1 | ecosystem: Environmental > Aquatic > Marine > Epipelagic ...
TACTTGGTGTAGACTACTATCATTATGCAGACAACTTCTGGATACACACTTGGTTAAACATCCTTCCCTACCACATACACGTAGGAGACAAAGAAGAGTTTTCTTACAGTAACTACGTAGATGGAGAACAATGGATTGACCACTCTGGTGGATTCGTATTAGGATGGAAACTCGGTAAAAACTGGGGTGTGTTCACGGAGTCAGAGTATATGAGATACTGGGACAAAAACATCTTTAGTGTAAGGGCAGGTCTGAATTATCAGTTTAGATAATTTCCTCATACAAAAGCGTATATATAAAAGTGTTAATTTTGTAACATAAAAGTTCAATTTAAAAAAAAGCTATGAATAGCGAACAAGAATTAGAAGGTGCACTAGATGCTGCTGGATTTGAAATGGAAGAGGCTAACGTTCAAGATGTGCAAGCATCACAAGAGCCTATTCAAGATTCGGGAATACCTGAGGGGGTTACAGCTGACTTTGATTTTTCAGAGCCTGTTAGTGAGACACCACAAGAGCCTACAGAGGCTCCTACAGAAACAGAAACAACTACAGCTGAGGTTCCTAGTGAGCCAGAGCAAAGTTCTTTAAATACAGAAATTGAGGAGCAAGCACCTCAGATTAGTGACGATATTGTAGCACAGTACTTAAGCGAAACGCTAGGAGTACAGCTAGATAGTATTGACACTTTAAAGGGAATGCTTACTCCACAAGAAGCAGAAATTGATGAGCGAATTAAGGTTATTGCCGACTTTGTCGAGAATACCGGACGCTCACCAGAAGACTGGTTCAAGTATCAATCGATCAACCCGTCCGAAATGGATGATATGACAGCTGTAAAGATGTCAATGATCAATGAATACTCTGACCTTTCAGGTGAGGAAATTGATATGCTTGTAGGATCTAAGTACAAACTCGATGAGGATATGTACACGGATGACGAGATCAAGCTATCTAAATTACAGCTTAAGATTGATGCTAATAAGTCTAGAACGCAGATTGAAGAGTTGCGCAGCTCATACACTTTGCCGGTAGACAATAACGATTCTACAGCTACTAGTCCTATTGACGAGCAGTGGTTATCTAGTATGACTCAGGAGACTGAATCCTTAGAAGCTTTAAGCTTTGACTTACCGAGTGGTGAGTTTAACTTCGGTATTACTGATGATTACAAGAGCCAGCTTATTAATAAGAACAGCAACTTAGAATCATTTTTTGACCAGTACGTAAGTAATGAAGGTCAATGGGATTACGATAAGTTCAATACACATCAAGCCTTGGTGGATAATATAGATGCGATTGCGAAAAGTCTATATCAACAAGGTTTAAGTGATGGACAGCGTAAGATTGTTGAGCAAGCTGCTAACGTATCAACTCAAAGCCCCGGTGTAGCTCCGGCACAACCGGGAGATGATCTGGCTAAGCAAATCATTGATGCGCTTGGTACAGACAAAAGTTTAAAATTTTTATAACCCATTTATAAAGTAAAATAAAATGGCACTATCAAGTACTCCTTCAATTAGCGGTGGCGTTCAGAGCGCATTCCGCCAGTTGGATCCAGCGAAGTACACCGCACTAGGTGACTTCGTCAACAAAGTAGACCGTCCAGATGTACGTGAAGCTTTGATAAAAACATACGGTGATCAAGGTATCACTGGTTTCTTGCAGATGACCGGAGCTGTAAAAGCTAACGGTTCTGCTTCAAAAGTAGAGTGGTTTGAAGAAGCTCGTTTGCACGCTAAGCAAGTAGGTGAGTGGGATTCTGCTACTCAATTTACAGTTGACCTTAACGGAGCTGATGACGTGGCAGATAATGCTGATGATGTTAAGATGTTCGTTCGTGTAAACGACGTTATCCTTCACGGTGTTGATCGTTACGTAGTTACATTTATCAACGAATCAACTGGTGCAGTAACTGTAGAGGTTTTAGGTACTGTTGTAGCTGCTGCTTCTGATGGTGATGCATTGAACGCTCCTATCATTGGTAACTTGTACGCTGAAGGTTCTGACCAACCTAGTCGTTTCTTAGAAAGCAACGTTGTTTACCGCACTAACCCATATATGATCTTGAAAGAGACATTTAAGGTTACAGGTTCTCAGGCTACTAACATTGGTTACATCAACTTAGGTGGTGGTGATTACCGTTGGTACATCAAAGGAGAAGCAGACACTCGTCAGCGTTTCCTTGACAAACGTGAGATGATGATGCTTCTCGGTAAGAACGATACAGCTACAGTAGGTGGAAAAACCGTTCAGGGTTCTGAAGGTTACTTCGCTGCTATTGAAGATCGTGGTTTGGTTTACTCTTCTTCAGGTGGTTCTAACAGCGCTCTTGATACAATTGCAGAATTGGATGCTATCATCGCAGAATTAGACAAGCAAGGTGCTTCTCCAGAATACTGTATCTACGGTAATACATCTCAGATGTTGGCTATAGACAATATGGTTGCTACTTTGAATGGTTCGGCAGGATTCGGTGCCGTGACCAGTGGTGCTTCTGCATTCGGTTCTTTTGCTAATGCTGATCAAGCTGTTAAGCTTGGATTTAAGTCGTTTGGACGTGGTGGATACACATTCCACAACAAGTCTTGGAAGTTGCTTAACGACCCAACATTGTTAGGTGGTTCTGCTTACAAAGGTGTAATGATCCCAATGACTAGCGTTATCGATCCTAAATCAGGTGAGCGTGCTGCTGCATTGGAAATGAACTACAAAGCTGTAAACGGATACTCTCGTGAAATGGAGCACTGGATGACAGGTTCTATCTTAGGTGTTTCTAACACCAACGAAGATAGCTTGCAGTTCAACTATCGTTCTGAGTGTAACTTAGTTACTCGTGCTGCTAACCAGCACCTATTGATCAAGTAAGGTCAAAACATATGATGATGGGGAGGCTTCGGTCTCCCCTTTCATCTTTATTTTTTAATTTCATTTAATTACTACAACAATGGCAAATACAAAGCCCTCAGCAAACGCACGCAAATCTGCGTCTACTGCATCACCAAAAACTACAGCTGAAACCCCTGCTGTAAAAAAAGAATATTCTTTTAAACACGTAGAAGATCCCCGACCTAAAGTTGCTTCATTTCAAGTACTTTCTGGCGGTGGTATTGTTTTTAAGATACCTACCAAAACAACGGTATTTGATAAAAAATCTAATCGTGTTAGAGAAATAAGATACTGTCCAAACGAACCATCTATTTATACTGATGAACAAAGTGAAAACGCACAGCGTGATCACATTTTGTTTCGTGACAAGATGTTGTTTGTTCCGGTTGAAAAGCCAAATCTTATGGACTTTATGATTGCTCATCCAGGAAACAAAGCCAACGGCGGTAATTTGTTTAGTATGGTTGACAAGTCTCGTTCAGCTGAAGAAGAACTAGAGCGTGAATTCACTCAGTTTGAAGCTGTAGCTATGGTTCGTGATAAAGACATCTCTGAGCTTTTACCAGTTGCAATGTTCTTGGGCATCAATACTAAACGCAAGAGCGCTGAGATTCGCCGTGACTTGTTGATGGATGCTAAGAAGAACCCTACACGTTTTGTAGAGTTGTTTGACAACCCACAGGTTAAGTGTAAATCAGCTGTAATGCAGGCTGTTGAGTTCCAGATCGTAAAAGAGAAGACTGACGGTATGTATTGGTTTGACAGCAATAGATTGATTATAACAGCTGCTGCGGGATTAGATCCAGTAGATGTTATGTCTCGTTTCTGTTTAACAGAAAAGGGAGCTTCAACTTATGACCGTTTGCTTGAAGAGCTTGACAGACTGTAACTAAACATATAAGTTACTATATCCTAAGGGGTTGCAGAAATGCAGCCCCTTTTTATTTCTTATCTTTGCTGTAACAAAGAATTATCTAATGGCAAGTGTAAATAGAGTATATAGCGCCTTGAAGGACTTGGTTAATAAGGACCAGAAGGGCTTTGTGAGTCCAGCAGTCTTCAATGAGTTCGCTGCTGCCGCACAGATGAACATATACAACAGATTGTTTGACGAGGGGCGTAATGCAATGCGTTTTCGTAGAGCAGGTATTGATCAAGGCAGAGACAAAGCTAAAGAAAAGCAGATGCAAGAGGACCTTTCTGTGTTTGCCAAGAAAAGTAATATATCTAAATCTAATGGTGTTTTTGCAAAACCTACTGATTTGGGTAGAATTATATCTTTAAACACAAAGTCTACTTATGCTTTAGGCTCATTCTTAGGCACTCAAATTGATCTGGTATACAATCAAGAGGATATAGACAGAATACTAGCTAGTAATCTTTCTAAGCCTACTAGTGAGTCACCTGTTGCGCTTGTCTCTTCAGATGTAGAGGTATTTCCTACAACCATTAATAGAATAGATTTAAGGTACTATAAATTACCAGAGGGTACTAACCCTACGACGGGAGCTAAGATCGCTTCACAGCCGAGCTTTGGATACTCTACAGCTGTGCCTGGGGTTGAAATATACAGCCCTGCAAACAGTGTTGACTTTGAGCTTCCTGAGAATTACTATGTAGATCTTGTTGTAGAGATAGCAAAAATGATTGGTGTTAACTTGCGAGATGCAGATGTTGTGAATTATGCAGCAGCTGAGAAGCAGATAGAAGAAACTAAATAATGTCACAGGAAACAGTAGCCGTTAGTCAGGTTGTAAATGACTTTATACTCACCCTAGCTGGAGACGATTACGCCTCTAATGCTACGGATACAGCTATTAGAAACTTTGCTCTACGTGGTATACGTGAGATGGGGTTTGATATGGGTCAAAGAATTAAAACACTAGAGTTAACTGTTGATGCTACATTAAGTAAGGTTGATTTACCTGTTGACTTTGTGGCTTTGACTAAGCTTGGCGTTGTCGGATCTGACGGTCTGGTTTACAGTTTTGTGAAAAACGATAGCTTAAACCTACTAAAGGACAATGCTCAGTCAGGGTTTCCCGCATATATGGATGCGTTTGAATCATATGTATACAGAGATTACATCTCTAATACTTCTAACGGACGTTTATATGGTCTAGGTGGCGGTAAAGGTCTTGGTGAGTATCGCATTAACTTTGAGCAGAATAGAATTGAGCTGTCTACAAACAGTGCTATATCTAAGGTTCTTATTGAATATGTAGGCGATGAGGCTCTTGCTGTTAACCCTGTTATCCACGTATTTGCAGAAGAGGCACTTAGAACTTATATGTACTATAAGATTATAGAGAGAAAGAGCAATGTTCCGGCTAATGAGAAAGCTAGAGCAAGACAGGAATATTACAATGAGAGACGGAAAGCTAACGCACGTATGAAGTCGTTCGGCAAGCAGGATGCCCTTGCAATGCTAAGAAAGAATTTCCGTCAGTCGCCTAAATACTAATTATGGCTGTACATAAGATTACACCAAACTACTTAAACAAGGACGATGATGAGCGTCTAGTTAAGTCTGTTGAGATGACAGATGCTGTAAACATTCGTGTATCTTCTGATGCCGATGGTGATGCTTTTGTTATTAAAAACGCATACGGGAATACAGCTGTTAGCTTAGGCTCCTCATTACCAGCAGGAACTAATAAGGTTATTGGAAGTATATCTGATGAACAGCTAGGATTTATATTCTACTTTGTTTGGAACAGCAATAATGAGCACAGCATATATCGCTACAGTACAGGTAGTAATACCTCAGTGCGTATTATAAAAGACTCTGTATTATCTTTTACAGAGAACGGATTTGTAAAGGGTAACATATTTGTAAATATAAACGGAGATGTATTACTATACTTTAGTGATGGTTCTACAGCACCGAAGAAGATCAATACTACAAAGGCGTTAATCAATGCGTATCCTCAGCTTTTAACAGGTACAGACGAAGAGAAACTAGCTGTACTTACAGTAGCTAAGGCTCCGCCATTAGATCCTCCTACCTACAAATATGTACATAATCAAGATATTAAAGACAACAGACTAAAGGAATCTAACTTTCAGTTTGCTTACAAGTACATATATAGAGATGGTGAGCATAGTGCTCTTTCTCCTTACTCTACACTTACCGTTGCTGCACCACAATTAAAGGATGCATTCTCTAATGTAGGACAGCTAAACTTCTTTAATGAGTTAGAGGTATATGTTAAGAACAGTCCCTTGGATGCAGAGAAGATTGTGCTCTACGCAAGAGAAGGAAACGAAGGTGCATTTTACGAAGTAGATGAGGCTAACAACACTATAGGTACAGCTCCTAAAACTATTAAGTTTAGAAATGATGTGCTAGGTGTAGCACTACCTCAAAACGAACAAAGCAAACTGTATGACAATGTTCCGCAATTTGCTGATTCTCAAGAGATTATAAACGGAAGACTTATGTATGGCGGCTACACAGAGGGCTACCCAAACATAGATGTTGATGGAGAGCTTATTGCAAACTATCATAACACAGAACCGTTTTATAATGTTACAGCTACCTATGATACTGACGGGCAGCTAGAGTTTGACTGGTCTGAAGTTCCTAGCTTAATACAAGATGCATCTACGCTGTATGTGAATATGCATTATTCGGCTAGAAAAATTAATATAGAAACCCAGGGGTCTAGCGACTTGAATATTCCTAGTGGTTACTTTGTTTCTCACGTTAAAAAAGACGGATCTGATACTAGAACTATACAGATGCAACGTCTTACAAATGGATATGACGCAGCTATTGATGGTGTTCAAATTAAGAAGGTACTAGCTGTTCCTGCAAATAGCACACGTGCAGATGTCATTGCGTTGTTTAAAAGTGCTACTCAGGGCAATCAAGTGCAGATGTTATTATCTCCGCTCCCTGGATCCAGGTCTGTAACAGGTGTAACCACAGCCTGGTCAACTATATGGACTGATGAAAGCGCTGACTTTAGAGGTCGTGCATTTGTTGAGTTGGATTGGAATTCAAGCAACACTTTAAACTTAGAGTTCAGAAAAATTGAACTGTATGTAAACTCGTTTTATGTAGGTGGCGATCAAAGAGAAGTAGTATCTTATGATACTATTATCCTAGATTTCAATGCTGCTAGCTACGGTGTGCAATGGGATCAGGAGGGACTATCTATAGGTAGCTTCTTTGTAGCAGAATCTGTTTTTGGCTCAAGGTCGTTTAAGTCTGGCTCTTCACATAAGATAGGAGTTGTATATTATGATGAGGTAAATAGAAGTGGTGGTGTTCAAGAACTTGGAGCTGCTTACGTACAAACTTTATCTAGACGCGCAGATGAGAACGGTCTTTATGGTCGCTCCTCTGTTGTTATGAGAATGAATCATACAGCTCCTAATTGGGCTAAGAGATGGTCACCAGTATATATAGGTAAGGGAAACACTGAACTCAAACTTATGTATGGTGTTCAGGGTGCTTATATACCATTTAGATTTGATCAAGGTCTAAGCTCTATATCTTCAAGTGAAGTCATATACTTATCTTTAAGTCAGCTGTTTGACAGCGAAGGAGGATATGTTAAAGGCTCTGGTGCAAACATAGAGTATGCATACGAAAAAGGTGACAAACTTAGGATCGTTCAATACAACAACGGTCAAAGAGAAAGTCAGGAGTTTGAGGTGGTGGACTTTGTCAAGCTGGCTCAAGACGATAGCAACCCTATCCTTATAGAGATATCAGAAGGGTCAATATCCAATACAACAGGTTCATTCCTAGTTATTAAAGAGAATGAAGACGCTGTTGATTTTAAAAGATCTAGAATATCTAAGAACAATTCCGGATGGTTTGAAGGTTGTATTGTAGAGGTAGTTAGAGAAAGAAAGCAAAGTAACTCAGATATATACTATGAGATTGGTAAGAGCTACGAGGTATCTAACGGTGTTCATTCTGATGATCGTTCATCTACTACAAGCACACTAACCTTTAGTGTTACGACTCCGGCTTCTTTAGAGTTTTCCTCTACAGCTAAGATATTTAAAGGCGATGTATTAAGCGATGGCGTTACTTCTGTAACTGTAGGAAACGTATACGAAGAAGATGGTCTTTACATTGGCTTTGGTACTTCTTTAGCGACACCTAGTAACGGTGTGTATACTGTTGCAAATCCTGAAGTTGTAGTACAGCTAGAACAGGGTGATGTATATTGGAGACTTAGGTCTTTGTACGTAGAGACTGAGCAGCCAGATGACAATCAATATCAGCAATGGAATAGAAACAATGCAATTGTAGACTACATAGAAGACTACTCTGTAAGTGATTTCTTTAGCTCTAAGAGCATTTCTATAGGTCGCCCTATAGCTTATATACCTGATGCTAAAACAGTTAAACGTAAGGGGTCTATTACTTATTCTGATTATGACTCTGAAGATAGCACAAGACTTAACCTTTCTTCATTCAACCTGTCTCTAGCTAACTATAAAGATTTAGCTTATGAGCACGGTAGTATTAAATACCTAGTTGGATATAACGAGGCACTATACTTCTTACAGGAGAAGCGTTGTGGTGTTGCAGGTATTGGTAGAGATGTTATTCAAACAGGCTCAGGAGACAATCTTGTTTCACTATCTACTAATGTAATAGGCAATGAAAGATACTATGTAGGAGAGTACGGTGTAGGAAACAACCCTGAGTCGGTAGCGTCTAAAGACGGTATGATATACTTCTCTGATGTCAACGCAAACAAAGTATTACGTATAGACTCTCAAGGCATCACAATCATTAGTGATGTAGGTATGAGTTCTTATTTTGAAGATAAGTTTGAGTCAATATCTAAATACAAGTCACACCTAGTTGGTGGGGGTATAGACGATGATAATGATCATTATGTTGTACATTCAGGTGAAATTACTACCTCTCAGGTACATATAAATACCGATGCTTACAGCTACGATGTATCGCTAGACTCAACAGGGACACAAGTAACAGCACCTGTTCAATATGATCCAGCAGCTGTGTTTGGTTTTATAAACGACGCTAGGACATTTGACGATACCTGTGACTTCTTTGATAGTGGTGTTGAAGCTGTAGTGTATTTAGATCAGTTATCTAGTGGGGCACCAGTTTATACCAGTCTTCCTTATCAGGCATCTAACGTACTGGGTGTTGCGACAAACAGCACCTTAGACTTTTTTGTTATGATTAGGTTGAATATGTTTATTCCTGCATTTATCTTTGATAACAACTATTGTGATGGCGATGATACAGGATCAATTGATCCTAGCTCATCTACAGTATCTTCTTTTACAGCTGCTTACAATACCAAGTCTAGAAAATGGGAAACGAGATACTCATTTATTCCAGAGCGTATTGACTCTTTACATTCAGATATGTACAGCTTCAGCGGTGGTAAGATATACAAACACGACAGCACAGCAAATAGAAACACTTTCTATGGCGCTGCTACAGCAGAGTCTTTGGTAGAGGTTGTATCTAATATTGAGCCGTCATCTATAAAGACATTTGAGTCTGTATCGATAGAGGGTAACAGTTCTTGGGATGCTGTTGTAACAACATCAAAACAAACAAGCACTATAGACGATACATCTTTCAAAGAGAAAGAAGGTTTCTACTACAGCTATATACACGGGGCAACATCTACTTATGGTAGTTCTATAACCTCTGTAACGAGTACTAGTGAGATATTCTCCTTAGGTGAGGTAAGCTCTGTATCTGGCTCTACGGTAACATTTAAGAATGCGTTATCTACAAGCTTCCCTATTGGAGCTTCAGCTACCTTGTATAAGGTTGGCGCTTCTGATTTAAACTCATTATCTGTAACACCTGTAAGTATAGATGCTTATAATAAGGTTACCTTTAGCGGTTCAGTTACAGCTGTTGCTGATGACCTACTTATAATCGTTGGGAACAGCGCAGTAGAAGGTGATCAGATTAGAGACTACTACGCTAAGATTAAACTAACAAAAACTTCAAGCACGCCAATAGAGCTGTTCGCTATTAATACAATAGTAGCGGACTCTAAGGCGCATAACTAAAATTAGTATTTTTGCAATATGGATCCAATTACAATGATGTTAATCGCTCAAGGTGTAGCCGGCATAGGAAAAGCTGGCTATGGTGCGTATCAGAAAAGAAAAGGTAAGCAAGCATTAGCTTCTGCTTTTGAAGCCCCTACGGGTACTCCTTCTGAATATGCGGACCTTATTCAACAGGCTAGAGCGAGTGAGCTGTCCCAAAGAAGAATTGATGAGATCAATAGGTCTATGGCTACGTCTACAGCTGCCTTACAACAATCAGGTACCAGAGGTGTCATTGGAGGTATTGGAGCTGTAACAGCAGCAGGTGCGGGTGCAAAGACTCAAGCGCTGTCACAACAGCAACAGGAGATACTACAGTCTTTAGGTAGTGCCACTACTGGCGCAGAGTATCAACGCCGTAGAGACGTTATGCGTCAGAACCGTGAGGAAGGGTTTGGTATGAATGCTATACAAGCAGGTCAGGAAAATCTATTTGGGGGTATTGGCGACATTATGGAAGCTGGTGTAAGATACAATACAGCTATCCAAGATGATCTTGTTGGAGATAATAAAACCACTAAAGATAAGAATGTCTTTGAAGGTTTTAAGATTGATGCTAATGCAGCTAAGAACGCTAAAGGAATAATGGGCGGACCAACTAGTGAGGCTTTAACAGACACTCAGCTTGAAGAGGTAGCTAAACTTCTTGAGTCGTATAAGTCATTTAAATCTGGAGGTGTACAAAAGACACCAGGAGATTTCTCACACAGCAAGAACCCTATTAACATTGTAAAAGACGGAGCTAAGATTGGAGAGATGACAGGTGGGGAATATATATTTAATCCTAAGCAAGCTAAGCAAATGCAGAAATTTGCTAAGTCAGGAAACTCAGATTTACATAAGTTTGTCCGCACACTATTAAATAAACCTCAATTCAAGTAATGGAATTTGTACCTTCAAATATAATCAAGACACCTGACTTTGGCTCAATGGCACAAGATGCTATGAATCAGAAGCGTCAGGACATCAATGAGATGAACACCTGGATGGACTCCAATAAGAAAAAAGAGGGAGCCTATTTAGAAGGAGACAAGCCAGCTGTACAAGAAGCTTGGAATAAGTATCAAGAGGAATTAGATAGAGCTGTAGAATCAGGAAACAGAGACGCACGTAGAAAAGCTGACGAAGCCTACGGATCTTATGTTCAGACAGCTGGTACAGCATTGTCTCTAGCAGAACAATATAGATCTCAGGTAGCAGCATATAAAACAGACCCTAGTAAATTTTCTATAAGCGGGCAAGAGTTTTTAAACGTAACTGACCAATACAGAAGAACTAGAAGAAATGCCGCTGATATTGCAGAGGCTGCACAAAATCCTTTTGTTATTGCTCAATCTATGAAGTATGACTTGTCTAACCCATTGAATCAGGCTGGGAAAATGGTACAGATGAGTGCTGCTAAGGTTAAAGACTTTTATGATGCTCAGGGTAATTTAGATGTCGATGGTTTGCGTAAGTACGCTGAAGAGTTAGCTACAGCTACTATTAATGCGAATGAAACATCTTTAGAAAAAGCTACAGCTTGGGGTGGCGTTCGTAGTGGATATGCAGGTGGTGAAGACGGTATGATCAATAGTATGGAGGAACTAGAGTTCTTGCGTAGTCAACCAGAAGAGAAGAGACAAGAATTTATAGACAGCTATAAAAACGAATTAGTAAACAACTACATAAACCTATTGTCTAATAAGAAAAGAGAGGATAGCGGTAAGAAGAAACTAGCTACAGACTCTGTATCTCTACAGGCTGCCGGCGGAGAGAATGTTGATTTTATTACATTGCCGGGAGATGTAAACGGTATTACTCAAATAGGATCCGCACCCAACGGAGAGATATTTGTAACTGTCGAGGAGAGGGTTAAGACAGGTGAGTTTGATGATAACAATAATGAGATTTACGAAACCAATGTAGAGTACCGTCCAGCAACACAGACAGAGGTATCTAAGATTATGAGTAAGTATGGAAACACTTACGATTTTTCAGCTCTAAATAAGACTCAGGAAGAGTCGCAGACACAAACAGCTACAGAACCTAAAGCTGAACAACCTGCTGCTGGGGCTACCACTGAGCAACCTACTGAGAAACCTAAGGATACATTGGGCTTAGGTATATTTAATGCGCCTGAGGCTACTGAGGCAGCCACAGGTAGCGCCGAGGTAGCTACTACGGAAGCCCCTGCACAAGGTACAGCTGTTGAGGCACCTACAGTTACATACGATCAGTGGAATGAAGACAATAAGGAACAGATAGAAATAGTTTCTAGTACGATTGATGATGTCAACACACAGCTAGACAACCCTGAGACTGCTTCTACGGCACCTAATATGTTCAAGGAGGCGTCAAGAGCTTACGAAGATATTAAGACTACTAGGAAAGAGATAGATGACGCTAAGAAGGAAGGGCGTGACACAACCGAACTAGAAAAAATACTAGAGGTTCAAGTCAACACTGTCAAGAGAATTAACGAGACCAACAAGAAGTGGTCTGAAAACTCAAAGGAAACATCTAAGCAGCAAGAAGCTATCAAAGAGGTGGAGCAGGCAGCTGTTGACGCTGCCAATGAGGGCGAAAGAGAATACATTGTAGTAGATGGCAAGCCTTACTTTAAGGATGATTATGCAAAAATAGCAGGTACAAAAACAGGTAAGGGTAATTACCCTGAGACATTTGAAGAGTACGCAAAAGCTATGGACGTAGATGTACTTAATACTAAAGACAGACCTTTAACTACTATGTTAGATAAGGTCACCGTCACTGCGGAAAGAACTAATGCTCCTGTATCTAAAGAAGTTGTAGTGCCAATACAAGCTGGTGGTAAAGCTAAAAAAGTTGAAGAGGCTGAAATAGCTGTCATTGATATCATTGGTCAAACTCCGTCTTTAAAGGGTACGGGTAAGCCTGATAGCAAGCACGTGTACACTCCTAGAAAAGGAGCTATCGCACCAGCTCCAGAATGGAAAGAAGGATCAGGAGTACCAGCACCATCTAAAAATCCTTCAAGTGAATCAGCTCCGTCTTACTACTTTGATGGTAAAGCTAAGGATGTAAAATGGACACCGGAAACTGTTAAGCGTGCTATGGATAGATGGAATACAAATATTCCTGTAGCACCAGAGTCATTCATTAAAGCATCCAACACGTTTGGTATACCTATAGAATTTATGATCGCCTTAGCTGCTAAAGAAGGTAGCATTGGAGTAGGTGATAGACAGTCAAGAACTAAGAACTTCTTTAATTGGGGTAACTCAACCAAGGGAGATAAGCTTCCTCCGGGACCTGAACAAGACAAGTACAACAAGTACTTTGAAACTTGGGAAGATGGAGTTATGGCTTGGGCTGATGGTATGGTGAGAATGTACCGTCCTGATGATGGTGATTGGTCTAAGTTATGGGAAGATGATGAAGGCTTTGTTACACAGCGCTCAGGTGACGGATTTGAAAAAGGGTCTAGGTATGCAAGTTCTGAGGACCAAGAAGAGGTTATCAAAGAGATAATAAAATTCAGTATCCCTAAACAGCTGACCGACAAAGGCTACATAGCTAAAAATTAACCATAGGTAAATTCCTTATCTTTGTACTTTAAAGAAGTATATTGATATGATTCAAGGAGAAGGAACAAACCCTCAGGCAGGTAAGGTTACTGTAGATGAATTTGCAGCTAAGATTAAAGAAAAATATCCAGAGTATAAGGATGTAGATAATCTTAAGTTAGCACAGGCTATTGTAGAGAAGTACCCAGAGTACAAGGAAGCAGTAATCTTTGAACCTACAGAACCCGTAAAAAAAAAAGACGGGAATATTCCTTCAGCTTCTTTGGATGGCGAATCTCCATCGAGCAAGCCTAAAGACGATGAGCCTACTGTAGGCGACTGGTGGGGAGATAAATGGAACAGCCTTATCGAGGGTGTTTCAGACTTTATGTATTATTTCAACAGAGAGCAAGGTGCCACTAGAGATCAAGTGCTAGAGTTTGTTCAGCTGTCTAAAGAAAAATATCCAGAACTATACAAGAGCTATGAGGGCTATCTATCGAGTGATGAAAACATCAGCGATAAGATGGCAGCTACATTAGCTTATACTGACTACTGGAAAGATAATCCAGAAATAGACAATGAAGTTGTTCCATTCATACGTCAAAGACGCAGAGAAAAACAAGTTGAAGACACAGGTGTAAAGATTGATCAGGCAGTTCAGAAGAAACTTGACGATCAATTCTTATCATCTGCTGTATCCGGGCTAGCTTCATCTATACCAGCTATGGTTACAAGTGGTGTGACTATGGGTGGATCATTTGTCAGTACATCATACTACTCGGCTGACGAGAATCTAAAAAGAACCTTCGCGGAGAACCCGGATCTAGAGATGACTGCCGCTGAGCAGGAGGCGTATAAGATTACTGTTGCTGGTATAGAAGGTATACTTGAAAAGGTTGGTTTATCAGGAGCCTTAAAGGGTAATCCCCTTATTAAAAAAATACTATACAATAAAACATTTACCCGCCTTGCAAATATGGCGGGTGAGACAACTCAAGAGGGCTTTGAGAAGGTAGTAAAGGAAGAGCTTGACGGGTTATCTGGATACATAAAAAAGGTATCGTTAGGTTCGTTATCAGAGTTTGAGACTGGTGCGTTACAAAATTTATCTATTGATGTCATCAACGAGATGACAAACGCCGTTAAGGGACAAGAGATCTTTACGCCTAAGACAGGTATGGAGATCATTGAAGACGCTATATATGCTGGTGCTCAAGAAGCTGTTGGCGGTGGTATTATATCCGGTACAGTTGGTGCATTTAGTAATAACAATATCGTAACGCAAGAAGACTTTGACAAAGCTGAAACACTGATTAATACTATAGATGTTACAGTTCTTGAACGAGACCTCAAAAAACGTGTAGAGGCTGGTAAGCTAGATCAAGCGCAAGCGAACAACATCCTGCAAACAGCTAAAGAATTTAAGGATGTATATGCTAAGATACCTGAAGGTCTAGGTCCTAATGCAAGAAGACGTATGTATCAGCTCATCAATAAAAAGATGAATCTAATGCAATCTGTTGCAGGTAAGGATGATGCGATACAGAAAAAAGTTAAGGAGCAGGTAAGCGAGATTGATACTGAGATCGTAAAGATATATGAAGCATCAGGTATGACTGAAGCTCAGCGCAAAGAATCTGGGATAGATATTCTTATAGATGATCCTTCATTAGATCCGTACTCAACATTAACGGGTAAAGAGGCTAATGAGTTTTACAGCAAGTTTACTCAGGAAGACAGAGATGCAGTCACCGAACTAAACAAGGAGATCAGATCGTTGTACGATCAATACGAAAAGTCGGAAACAGACGAACAAAAACAAACTGTTCGCTCAAAGATAAACGAGCTAAGGAATAAGAAGGTTTCTATAGAGAGTAAGTACGATGATAGTAAAAAAGAAACAGGGGTATCAAGTACTCAGCAAAAAGGGACTGAGCCGTCAGAAAAAGAGGATGGTTCGGATCTATACTCAAACCTATTAACACCTGATGAAGGCACTGATATTTACGGAGCGTTCTCAGAGGAAGATGCTTCTTCTGCAAGGGAGATAGATGATAGTATCCGGGACCTATATCAGAAACTAGGTCTTACTGACAATCCAGAGGAGAAAGAACAATACAAGAAAGAAATACTTGACGCTAGATCTAGAAAGCTAGAGATAGAAAACAGATATTCAGAAGAACCTGCTGTTGTTAAAGAACCTGCTGTTGAAGAGCCTGACACGCAAAAACGTATACAAGACAACCAAGTTCCGGTTAAAAGAGAAGTAATAAAAATCACTTCTGAAGACGGAACGTATGTAGAGTACACTGTTACAACTATGCTGGACGGGAGTCTTAAAGCAGATGCTGTATCCTATGATGAAAACGGAAATGAATTAGGCACAACCATAGGTGCTAAATTAGCAGATAATGACATCATACAAAGAGATGGCTTAACATCTCTGGATGCTGTAAAGCTAAGTGCGGCAGAAGGTGATGTAGTTACAGTAGAGTCTACTCAAAGCGGAGAAGATTTTATGAATCCTAAAAAGTTAGATAGACTAAGTCCAGAGCAAAAAAAGAAACTTGGAATAGAAGTAACAGAAGAAGTAGCTGAAGATGTTGTAGAAGAACCAACTCAGGAAGTTGACACTGAAGCTATAGACGTTGAAGAGAATACTATTGCTGATGCTGAATTCCGTATTGAGGATCTTAACGAAGAGATCAATATTGAGAAAGGCAACATTAAGGAAGCCAAAGAGAAGGCTAAAGAAGATACTGCCGCTGTACGAAAGACTAAGCTATCCAAAGAAGATAAGGCAGAGAGGATTGAAGAAATAAAAGCAGAGCTTCAGGATAATATTGATGAGATAAATGGAAACATTGGTATCTATAAAGAAGACATCAATGCTTTAAAGTCAGATATCCGCAAAGCTAACAAGAGGGTAGCTAAGCTTACAGCTGTCACGAAAGTAAAAGCACCTGATGTTTCTAAAGTAAAAACGCCTACGGAGGCTACTGTTACAAAAAAACTACAGGCTGCTGACCAATCTGTCAAAAAGTTTGGCGACACGTTTACATCAGTTGTAGAGAACTTCGGAAATCTCGTTGCTAAATTAGGTGGAGAAAGCGTTCCTATATACGTAGTTGATGAAGCGACATATAAGGAGAGTACAGGTAAAGATTCTAGAGGTTCATTTACTACGGTAGATGGAAAGAAGGCAATCCTTGTAAATGCAGATAAAGCTACTCTAGGGACTGTTTACCACGAGATGATGCACGCATACATATCTTCAATGAAGATACCTCCTAAGCAGACTGTGAGCCTTGCTAACACATTGAAATCAGAGCTCAGAAAAGGTAATGCTAAAGAGAAACAGCTTGCAAATCGACTTGATGCTTTCCAAAAAGAGTACATTGAAAGAGAAATATATGGTAAGGGTCTTACTATGGATGACCCAAATATTGCTGAAGAATTCTTAAGCGAATTTGTAGGACAGATAAAAGACGGAATTGACGTAAACAATATGTCGTTGTCTACCATTGATAAGATCAGATTAGCTGTAGCTAAGTTTATCAATAATATACTTAATGATAAGATTGATACATCTCCGATACAGTCTCGCCAAGAAGCATTTGACTTTATAGAAAACTTCTTAGGTGCACTAGAAGGACGCACCGAGGTTACAGCTAAAGCAAACCCAGAGCGCTCAGCTATTATCAATAGCAAGAATCCGTATCAAGCATCTAGGTTTCAGATAGAGGTTCCTGTTGGCTCTAGAATAGCTAACGAGCCTCTTAAAGACGCACGTAGTATAGCTATCTCATATATGGAGTCTAAGGGACTCAAACACACAGATGGAAAGCTTATCACTAAGCTAGATGAAAAGCTAGCTAAAGGGATCTCAGATGCTTATATAGCTATGAAGAACAACCCTAAGGATGCAGAGGTTGCTGCTGCGTATAAAGCTATGGCAGAAGAAACGCTAGATCAGCACGAAGCTATCATTAAGGCTGGCTACAAAGTAGAGGTTAACAACAATGAGCCCTACAACAACAGTAACGAGTTGATTGAAGACCTTCGTAAGAATAAAAATATGCGCATCTTCAGTACCGACTCAGGCTTTGGTGATGAAGGTATAACAGCTCAACAGAGAAAGGATAATCCGATGTTGGCTGAAACAAAATACAAAGATACTAATGGTCGTACCCTACTTGTAAACGATATCTTTAGGTTTGTGCACGACTTCTTTGGTCACGCAGAAAGAGGTAACGGTTTTGGACCTATCGGTGAGGAGAACGCTTGGGACGTACACTCTAGAATGTTTAGTCCAATAGCACGCAAAGCACTTACAGCTGAAACCAGAGGTCAGAACAGCTATGTAAACTTCTCAGGAGTTAACACAGAGGCATTTAAACTTAGAGACAAAGGTAGATCGCTACGTAAAGAAGGTAAGCTTGAAGAAGCTCAGGAGTTTACAAACAAAGCTTATGCTATGATGAAGTATGCTCCTCAAAAGGTAGGTTTGCTACCTGATGAGTTTGTAGAAAACCCATATCTAGAAGAGGTGCAAGAATCTGAGCCTATATCTAGAGAGCAGATAGATGCTGTCAATATTATAAGTGCAGATACACCTAAACAAAAAGCTAAAAAGGAAGCTGTTGCTGAAGTGCTTAACGGTTTTGCGGAATCACAGCTGCCACCTAACTCTTCAGAGCAAGACCTTGTGTCTAGATTTTTAAACAACATCTTTGAAGAGTCTTTATACACGCTTAAAAAAGGACCTAGAGAATCTGGTATGACTTGGTATATAGAAGATATTACCGAGTTTGAAAAAAAGATGACCGTATTACTACCTGAGCTTTCTGATCCAAATCAGATGAAGCTATTTAAACAGATACTTGCAATCACTTCTTCAGGAACCAACCCTAACCAAAATCTACAAACGGCATATACTCTATGGGTTCGCTCTAACGGTAGCGCCGTGAACTTTGCTAAGAACTGGGGTGAAGATAAAATATCTTTTATTACTAAGAAAGGTGTAGCTATCGGTACTGGTATTATTGTACGCGAAACAAAGACTAAATATGTAGTTCAAAAAGTAGATGCTTTAGGCAAGCCAGAAGTATTTAAAAACGGTACACCAAAGTTATTTGAAGTTAAGAAGTCCGAGTTAAAAGCCGGCTATCCAAAGCCGGCTGGATTTACAGCTAGAGGTAATATTGTAGCAAAACAACTAACAAAAATTGAAAAGGTATACGATGATGTAGGTAAAGACATCAATAAACTTATTGAGTTTTTTGAAAATCCTCAACCAGTATCTGAGCTAAGAAAGTATAACAAGGGTGTTCCAGATGTTGATGGCAATGTAAGAAAAATAGCTGTTGGTAAGCGTAATGGCGCTTTTATATTTGGTGAAAAGATTGGCGCATTCTATCAGAATATGATTGGTATTGGAGACACCATTACTATGGACTTGTGGTGGAGCCGCACTTGGAACCGCTATATGGGTACTATGTTGTCCACTGTAGATAACAAGAAGGTAATCCAAGAAACTCCAAGAACAGATAGAGAACGTGATATTATGCGTAAGGCTGTAACGTTAGCAGCTAAAAAATTAAATCTAGATGTTAGTGAATTACAAGCAGTTATTTGGTATTTTGAGCAAGAGCTCTGGACTAAGGCAGGCAATGTATCGCCAAGCTTTAGCTATGTAACAGCTACAGATGCGCTAAATTATAAAATAAAAACAGATGAACAAACGCAAAAAAGATTTTCAGAAGCTGGAGCAGATCTCACAGCGGCTGAAAAAAGAAGGCAAGATGCCATCGCTAGAGCAAACAATATTATTGCTGAGGGAGGTATCCAAGGAGATGTAGTTAGAGAACAGATTGATTGGGAATCTAGTGAATTTGGTAAAGGTCAAGTTAACCCAGCTATTGTAAACAGAACTACACCGGTACAGGAAGCAGCTTCCGATTTGCTACAGGGTAAGATTACCAATGCTGAGTATCAAGAAATAGTTCGTATCACACAACCTATTGAAGCTATAACTAAGTTCTATCTGCCTGCGTCTAGCAAAGATATGTTAGAGGCACTTGATAGCAACAAGGGCAAACTATTGAACGTGGAGCTAGAAGACGGAACAATAGTAGGTTTACGTTTAGATATTCCCGCATACAAGAATAGAAATATATGGATAGTATCCGTACACCGTAAAGGAGCTTCAGGTAAGTCCTTGACCTATGGATCTGTCGCTTGGGCAACCAACGTACAGTTTGGCAGCAATCCTAAAGTAGCTGCGTTTATTGCCGCTGGTAAAAATATGGACACCCTTGAAAAGCAAAACAAGAGTACTATTGCTCGTATGCACGGGGAATGGAAAAACTTTGAGGGTAAAACTAAAGAAGAGAAGGATGCCGCAGCTGTTAAGAAGGTTGAGGAGATTGTAGCTATTGAGAACAGCTTTCCGGGTGCAGGTCGCAAGGGCTCGCCTTGGAGACAGATTGGTATGAACCCATTCCGTCACAGCTTCTTCTATGATAGAAGAAATGGACAGCCTGTTATTGCTGCTGCTGAGGTAGTACAGATTGGTGGTTTGGTATATGCTAAGGATGTGGTATACGCTGATAAGAGCGACCCTATCTTTAACGTTGATGGGTATAAGGACGCTAACGGAGAGACCGTACGTTTCCAGATTGAAGACCGGGCTAACGAAGAGGCAAACAACGAGCAGACATACGATGCTGTAGAAAACAACTCACAGGGATTGTTTGACGCTGACGTAGACGCAGCTGTTGATGCTGATGTGTCTGAGATGGACAGCTGGAAAGAGCGTCCAAGAACAATGTTTGAAAGGTTTATTGATCTTACTAGATTAAAGATTCAGGATAAGTTTAGAAAGATTATTGCAGTACAGGAGGACATTGAATTCTCTAAGGGTGCACCTGTTGGTCTTGATGAAGACTTCCGTAATGCAGAAGAATTGATGCACGGTAAAGCTAAAGATAAACTTAATAAAACTGAAATCATAGTTGGTAAGATTGTTAAGCTTATAAAAGCTTCAGGATTATCTATAGAGAAGTTCAATGATCTACTCTACGCTATGCACGCTCAGGAGCGAAACAGATACTTAAGAGTAATATCTACAGATATAGGCAAAAGCCTTATGGTAATGCGTAAGAAGAAAGGTATGAAGCCTTCAGAGGTAGCTGAGCTATTAGGTATTTCTACTCAGAACTACGTAGATATTGAAGGTAACAAAACAGCACTCAAGACATCCGACCTTGCAGATGTATTACTTATCTATGGTACAACACCTTCTAGATTCTTTTACGATAACGCAAAGGTAAAAGACGGGTCAGGTATGACTGATGTGGAGGCAAGAAAGATTCTTGCTGAGTATGGTTTAGACCTTGCTTCACCAGATGTCTCTCAGTTGAAGCCAAGAATTGCTAAAGCTGTGCAAGCAGTACGTGACCTAACAGCTGACACTAGAAATAGATTATTAGAATCAGGTCTTGAAACTCAAGATGCTATAGATGCGTTTACAGCTACCTATAAGAACTACGTTCCTTTACGTGGATTTGCTGACGGAGAATTGCAGTCAGAGATGATAGAGGGTGGTCGCAAACTAGAGGTAAGAGGTCGTGAGAAGCGTGCTAAGGGACGTACTACTAAGGCAGACTCACCACTTACTCAAGTTATTATATCTAATACTACAACCATTGTTAGAGCTGAGAAGAATAGCATAATGAATAGGTTCTATACGTTAGCTGTAAGCAACCCTAATAAGGATGTATATGAAATAGTAGACCCTAAGGTTACTAAAGAATACAAGCGTGAGATACGCAACGGTAAAATCGTTACCACAGCTAAAACTATAGCTGACTATATGAGTGATCCAAATATGGTATCAGTTCGTGTAGGAGGGGAATACAAGTTTATTAGATTTAAAGATGCATCTCTAGCTGATGCACTTAAGGGTGCTAACGTTGTGAAGGCTGAGTGGATGACTAAGTACTTGGGAGCTTTTAACAGAGCGCTAAGTAGTCTTATCACTACCTACGATCCTGAATTTGTACTTCGTAACTTCTCTCGTGATATTCAGACAGCTGTACTAAACTTGTTTGCAGAACAAGAGATGACTGAGGGTATCATTAAAGATAAAAGTATTGTAGCTAAGGTTGTTAAAGATGTACTGCCGGCAATTAAATCTATCGCTATTGTAGAAGGAGGAAAGTCATCTAAGAATAAGGAGATGGATCAGTACTACAGAGAGTTCAAAGAGGATGGAGCTAAGACGGAATGGTTCTACAGCAAGTCATCTACAGAGGTAGAGAAGGACATCAAGAACCTAATTGAAGGTAAGGGAGAGACAGCTCTACAAGCTGCGGGTAACCTTGTTGAACGGATTAACTCCGCTGTTGAGAATGGTGTGCGTCTATCTGCTTATGTTAACGCACGTAAGGCAGGTGTCTCTAGAGCTAAGTCTGCGGAGCTAGCGAAGAACCTGACTGTTAACTTTAACAAGAGTGGGGAATGGGGACAGATTGGTAACACATTATTCCTATTCTTTAACGCTTCTGTTCAAGGTACCTCTAGGCTTATGCGTACGTTAAAACCTCAATACAAGGTGGACAGCGAAGGCAACAGGTCGCTACAAATAAGTACAGCTCAGAAGATGGCTATAGGCTTATCTCTAATGGGTTCTATTATGTCTTTACTAAATGAGTTAGTCAGTGATGACGATGAGGATGACAAATCATTCTACTCTAAGATAGCGGACTTTGAGAAAGAGCGTAACATCATTATTATGAAACCTAATGGTAAATCGTATTGGAAGATTCCATTACCTTACGGGGTCAATGTATTCTATGTTACAGGTACGCTACTTGCAGATGCAGCACAGAAGATTAAGACACCGGCTGAAGTTGTAGGTGGTATTATGCAGGCAGCTGTAGGGTCTTTCTCTCCTATTAACTTCCCTAATAGTGAAGATACCTCTAAGTTCTTGATGAAGTTTGTAACGCCTACCATTGGTCAAGTTCCTTTAGCTTTAGCAATTAATGAGAACTACTTTGGTCAGACCATATACAATGAAAACTTCCCGTTTGACACATCACCAAAGCCTGAATCAGAGCTAGGTAGAAAAGGCGGTAATCGATGGACCAAAGAACTGACAAGGTTGTTGAATAAGATTAGTGGTGGTTCTGAATTTAGAAGCGGCAGCATAGATATCAACCCTGATGCAATTGATTTTATTATGGAATCATACAGTGGTGGTATGGGTAAATTTGTTTCTAGGTCTGCAAACACTGTAGATAAGATTATCACAGGAAACTGGGATCAAATAGAACCTAGACAGGTTCCTTTCTTGCGTGTGTTCTATGGTCAATCACCTAAGTATGCTAACGTTCAGGAGTTCTACACCAGGTCTATACTTGTAAATCAAATGCAAGAAGAGGTAAAGGCTGGTATCATATCTGGAGCTGAAGCTAAGCGTGTATCTAAAGTGTTCTACCTAGGTAAGAACATTAGAAAACAGCTGTCCGCCCTAAAAAAAAGGGAAGATGTAGTGATGCAGATAAAGGATGCGGACGTGCAAAAGGAGAAAATGAAGAGGCTTGAAGAGCTTAGATACAAACTTGTTGCTGATTACAACAAGCAGTATGAAAGATTTGAAATAGATAAACTAAAATAAACAATTATGAAAAAGTTCGTAGAGATTTTTAAGAACGACAACAGCTACAATGAAAAGACCGTAATAGGATTTCTATCGTTTAGTGTTATGGTGTTGGTAATGCTAGCAGATGTGATCACTGGTGCATTTGGAGCGAATTTACCTATCAATGAGTTTACTTACAACAGCTTTGTTATAGTTACCCTAGGTAGCTTTGGTATTGCAGGTATTGAGAAGTTCGCTAAGAAGGCTGAGTAATGGAGCTAGAAGTACTAAGATTCAGTAGTCAGAAGGACTCCACTAACGGAGTCCTCTTTGACGTTACAGGGGGAGAAAGAAAGTTCTTGTGCTACACCCTTGAGGATGAGCATAGAGAAGATAAGGTTGCTGGTGAGACCAGAATACCTTCCGGCACTTATAACATTACTCTTAGAACAACAGGTGGATTTCACGGTAGATATGTAAAGAAGTATGGGGATATGCACAAAGGGATGCTATGGGTACGTGACGTTCCTAATTTTGAGTATATCCTTATTCACACTGGTAATACTGACGAACATACTGCTGGGTGTTTACTTCTTGGTGATTCTCAACAAGCAAACTTTGGCTCCAGTAATGGTATGGTGGGCTCAAGTGTTAATGCGTATAAAAGAGTCTATCCTCCGATTGCTAAAGCACTTGAAGAAGGGGAATCGGTAAGCATAACATATATGGATTTTGATACTGTAGGATGAAATGGCTGGTAAAATTAATTCTAGTGCTGTTATTAACGAGTTGCAGCGCTCAATGGCACTTGAAAAAAGCGGTCCAGAAAGACCCAATGATTCTGAAAAAGGATACGTTGGTTGTACAGGACACGCTTGTAGTCCCGCCTGTGGTTTTGAAGGATACTGTGACTTTGAAGCAACACGATACTATAACAATAACGAAGGACAGACTCCGAGTCAAAATCGTAAAGGTGAACGACACTCTTATTATAGACGCGAAATGCGACTCGGATACAATAGTTCGGACTATTGAAGTTCCCTACGACAAAATAGTGTACGTAGAGAAACAGTCTATATGGGACAAGATAAAGAACCTAGCTATCTATATGGGGTTGGCGTTCTTATTGTTTAAGTTAATAATGAAACAATTTGACAAGTAAGAGAAAGAAGAAACAACAAATACAGTCTAAAGAATCAATAAAATACTGTGAAAACAGACCCGTAGAATGCGACAACAGCTGCTGTAAGGGTAGAAGAAAATGAAAAGACCCCGTAAGGGGTCTAATCATTTCAGAGAGAGCAGAGAATTGTAATTTAATACACTACTAATATAAAGATATTTTTTCTGTTTCCTCAAGTGCAGGGCACATACTTTCTAACACTTCTTTTAAAATCTGCTCACGCTCCTCTACCTTTATTACTTGATCCACGATTCCATCGCTAATGATATTAACAATACGCGCTTTGATTCTCTGTCTAGCATCAAGCTCATTAGATATATCTATATGGTTTTCGTCAAAGATTAATCTCCAGTCTACCATCGCATTGGTATAGTCGGTCTCCCCTAAAGACATAAAGCTTATAGTATTCTTGCAGCCGTGAATAATAGTCGCGTGATCTACACCTAGCAGATCGCCGGCATACTTAAAGGTCATATTGAATTTTTGGGTTAATATTAATCCAAGACAATGTCTCGGCACGACGTATTCTCTCTTTCTTGTCTTCTTCAATACGTTTATTTCGTGCTTCAACTCGTAATCTAGTATTAGCTTGTTTATGAGCTCTCTCGATAGCTTCGTTCTCTCTGATCTGCGCACGCTTTTTTTCTGCTTCAATTCCATCTTCGTCTATTTTACTTTTGATTATATTAAATTTATTTTTAATTCTCCTTTGAATTGTGGTAACCTTTGAGGGACTCAATTCTACCTCTCTTGCTATTATTTCCGCGTTGTAGTTATAATTGTATTTAAGCTCAAATACCTTGAACTCTATTGGGTTCATAGTAGCCTTCATTATCTGTATGATCTTTTCAGCAGAATTGCTGTACTCATCGGCGGCTACTACAGCTGTTGCTAGGAACTTGTTGTATTCCTTATCACCTTCACCATAGGTGAGTTGTGACTCGTTGTAGTATTCTAGTTTATCCGCTGCTCTCTTATCAAAAGAGTTAAGTATAGAAAACTTAAAAGCTGTCATAACGTATCCGTACAGATGTTCTTTGTTGTCAAACTCCATACCTTCGTTATACATATGTATAACCCGCTCCATTGCTATAGCGTTTGCTTTCTCAACAGCAAATTCATCTTTAAAATTGTATCCGTATCTCTTTGCTACGTAATGCGTAAAACGCATATCTCTGGGGAAGAACTCCCTAATGTGTCTCTCTGTTAATTTCATTTAATTAGGGTAAAGTTAGGGGGACCGTAGCCCCCCTTTAAATTAAGTTGATGGTCTTGTTCAGCGAGCTTTAGCTACCACATCCTTCGCAATCTGGATTGTCAATAGAACAAGCACTGTCGTTCTTTTCTGATGTTGTTAGTTCGTTTACGAAGTCAGCGAATTCATCGCTTAGATTTAAATCTTGAGCCATCTCTTTGGTTTTTGGGTTATTAAAAAGTGAGCGTGCAAGTTACAAAATAAGTAGGTCGGTAATGTCCTTCCCGCTAGAAATATTATAGTAACCTACAACCTTTGTGATGAACTGCCGCTGTCTAAATTCAGAGGTCTTCGGCATAGCTCTCTCTTCCCACTTAGGCTCTTCTATATCCAGTAATCTAAACGCCCATACACCAACAGGTGTAGAGTTTATGTATAGTGGATTGGTCCCGTGGTTGCTGGACCTTTCTATTAAAGCATCGTACTTCTTTTTCTCAATAAGCAGATCGTCATAGTGTTTCTTACGACACTTGAGTTCTATATCTACGTTATGTTCTAGAGAATAGCAATCATATCTAGACATCTTAACTTCTGAGGGAAGCAGGTCTGGAATTACAAACTGCTTGATCAAATCAAACAGCTGTGATTCATTTGCTATTCCTATCTTCCTCATATTGTTCTACAGCTGATTTAATAAGTTCAAGTTCTGTACGGACCACACGTTTATATGCATTGATTTTGTCAGTTACTTGTTCAGCATCTAAAAGGGGTCTCCCTTTATAGTCGTGTAGGTCTTCGTACAGCTCAGTCATTAAATTACTGACTCTAGAGGTAGCTGTAAAGTAGGATTTACTCACGTGTTGAGTATCCATAACACCGAATGGTAGCTTTGAATTCATCTTTGTTTAGCTCTTGGTTGAATGTCGTTGATTGCGAGAAGAAATACTTCGGAGTGTCGTCACTAACGTATCCATCGCCACGTAAATAATCCGCCAGAAACTTGATACAAGTAATAGCATTGTCAACATCATAGCGACAATTATACTGAACGTCAATCGCAAATCTATCCATAGTAAAACTATCGATTCTTTCAAGCTGATCTTTAATATGTCCGCTGTAGGATTCTTTTTGTTTTTTTCTAACCGACCAATGCTTTCCTGAATACCATTTATTGAGGCTTGGAGGTTTAGGTAAGGAGATGGTAACTTCATTGTATTCTATCTTCATTTCTACAAAGCTAATACACAGCGTGTTAAATTCCTAACAATTTGTAATTTTTATTACATCTCTATTGTAGATTGCATATAACCGAAGTCCAAGGGGTTATATAAGGCTGTAAGTTTCTCCTGAGAATCAAAACCAGTGTTCTCATCATTCATCTTAAAGTAGAATGGATTATCCCAAGGCGTTGGCTCACCACCGGTCTCCGTCTCGCGAACCTTACGCACGTGGAATTCAACAGTTCTACGTATGTAGTACTCAGGTGACTGAATTTTTCTATGGAACGTCAGGAAACAATCGGCTCTATTCACGAACTTACCTCCGCCTTCAGTGTCCTCAGCATATGGTGCAACAGGTAAACCATCTTCACCCTTGCGTCTTTGAGCTTCTGTAACAGCGTGAGTGTTTAGCCATACCGCCATATCATTACGCTTCGCAAATGTCAGGAACTCTGATGCCGCTTCGTAGTGGTACTCGTGTGTAGATATGCTACTGCCGTGGGACATTTGTATCTTAAGGCTATTGTATGGATCTACAAAGAACCCTTGATACTTGCCGTTCATATGTATCATCTTTTCAGCAAAAATGATTAGGTCTTTATAGCTGTATACATCATCATTGCCTATGATTACAAAGCGCTCCGACACCCACTTAAAAGAGTTAGCTCTTTCTACCTGATTCATCTCGTGAATCTTCACACCACATACAAACTCCATAAGGCGCATCTTAACGCTGGCTGTACGGTTTTCTGAGGAGTATATAATCCACTTCCAATTGTGTCTTACAGCTGAGTTTACAATCATATAGAGCGCCATTGTAGTCTTACCTACGTTAGAATGTCCATTGATAATAAGAAACTCAGGCTTGTACCTGAAGTAGTTATCTAGTATATTGTCTCCGGTGTCAAGACCTAGCTTAATATCGCCATTAGCGTAAGAGTCTATCCAAGAGAAATCTTCTTTGTCGTCAGACAGGAAGCTGTAATCATTATCAAGCACTAGCATCTCACGGCGTACCTGATTCTCTTTACTTATAACCTCGGAGGGAGCAATGTTTTTACCCGCTTCAATACCATCTATAATGGTGTTCTTTGCGTGGTTGATGTCTGTAGGGTTTTTCTTCTCAATTTCATTGAGCATAATCTCGTAGATCTCCTGCTCTTCCATACGTCCTGCTGTGATGTAACCACCTGCAAGGTATGCGGCTTTGATAAGCTCCCTGTGCTTTTCACCTTCAGGTGCTCTACGTATCATAGATACGATGATGGCTACCTTATTGTAGTCAGTACCTTTTGTTGGTGCAACTACAGCTAGTTTCTCACGTTCCTCACGAACGGAAACCATACCACTAAATACCTCAGCATCCTGACTGTACACAAGGTCTTCATCCCAAGACTCATAACAGGCTCTAGATTCATTGATAGATGTTGAGTCTACCTCCACGTCATATTCACGCTCAAAGTGCGCTAGAACAGCTCTATAGTGATCCCTGTGCCGGTCAGTGTGTTTAATCTTAACAAGTACTTTAAGACCGTTACCCGATGGTGATATCCAACAGGCGTAAGTGTACTTGTCGCAGGCTATTTGAGACTTTAGTGTAACGACATCAATGTCGTCAAAGTCTAGTATAACTAAACCGTTATGTTCTGCTAGACCTTCGTCAGCTCTGTAGTCAAACTTACCACTAAATAGAACTACAGGTAGTTCTTTCTTAGCTGTCTTGTCCGGTACTGGATTTCCGTGTTGGTCCACCGAATAGACCCCCCTTACTTTCTCTATCAAGGATCTGCTCTTGCCAGTCTTGATACGCTCCAGTGCTGTTTTGAGTGTAGAGTGATGTGGGTCCTGAGTGCTCGTTATGTTCTTGAATAGGGTAATCTGCTCCTGCATTATCTCTCTGTTTAATTAAATTACTTGTGTTGCTATCGTCATCACAAACGGAGTTCATACTATCTATATGCTCCTTTCTCTCTATTGCAATGATAAGCAAAGTTATGTATCCGTGCAAGTCATATAAAGTATCTACGGAATCTTTGCCCATCCCAAGACTTTTGAGTCGCATAAGTTTGTCGTCCATACGTGCCCCTAAAGACACGACAGCATCTCCGTTTCCAAAGATGCCTAGTGGGTTTAGTGCGCTGTCCCCATATGCTTTGTTCTTCTTTAGCAGTAGGTTCTTTGTGTTGTCGCATATTCTTATGATGTCTTTCTTAGTCATCTAATGAATCTTTAATAAGCCTGTCAATCTTCTCCGGATCAAGCTCTCTAATTCTACGGAGCTTTTGACGCTCTGCTATCTTTGCTTTTTCGTACTCTGATCTTGAGCTGTCTAATCCTAAGTTTTGGAACAGCTTTGCATTTTGGTGAAGCACGCAGTCAATGATGTGCTTGTGCTCCTTGTTGTCTAAGTATGCCATAATTAAAATTTAAGTAATCTTCTTCTTCGTTCGTATTTACGTATCAACATTCCTAAAGCGTTTAGGTGTTGTGTTGTGCCTTCGTTAAACCCCGTTGCGCTAGATGCAATTGTGGTGTTAATAACATCCCAACGGATATCGTTCAGATACTTATTTACGTACCTTAGGTGTCTCTTTTTCCTTAGATAATTTATTACCATCTCTCCTCATTTTAAAAATTAGAAAGGCGTTCCATCCTCCAAAGAGTATGACGCCTATAATAATGTCAATCATTTCACCAATCAAATGTGTCTACCCATATCGGAGTCTTTTCCCCTACATAGGCGTTGAATGTGTTGTATTCTAAAAAGTCTACAGCTTCTTCCTCAGGCATATCATCATCCTTCATTAGGATTTGTATGCACCGCTCTCTTGAGTATACTACTCTCCAGTCGTTAGGTGAGAAACCAATGATGGCTTCATCAAACCCGTCAGCAAACAATACGTCATCAGTATCTGCATACTGCTCTAAAATATAATCCTTAATCATAACGCTTGATCTCTTCTTTTAATTTTATTATTGCCTTTTGCTCTCTCCTGATTATGTAGGCACACATAATTAATACTAGTGCTATACTAATCATTAGATTACCTCTTTAAATTGTATATGTTTTAAATCACAGATGTAAAAATCCTGCTTGTAGTTTTTATATCTGCTATCCGTTCTTGATACTACACCCCAATGCTTGTGGGTGTCTCCTTTAACAATCGCCATATGTGTTCTATTCTTATTGAATATCATATAGGCATATGGCTTTGGAGTTGCACTGTCGTATGCTTTTTTTGCACATACCATAAAGTCCTTGAAGCACCAGTCTTCCGCACAGGTGAACTGAGCAGATAAGTTTTTAACCTCTATTCTTTTTGATTCCCCCTTGTCGTATACAAATAGATCACCATCATCAACGAAATCCATATAGTTGCTATACGAATCACACTTTCTAAGTCCTCCAATGCGTACATCTAAGCCCTTCTCATAGAAGTATAGTGCCGCTGTAAACACAGCTGTTGTGCTGGCGTCTAAATGGCTAAGGAATTTGGTTAGATTATTACTCATCTCTCTTTGGTGTTAAAGGTTTCTAATTTGCGCCCATTTTTATATGCTTGAACTTTTCCCCGAACTTTTCCCCGAACTTGTCATTTCTCTTTGGTGTTAAAGGTTTTCCCACTTATATCCAAAACACAATCTCATCATAGTACGATGAAACCAATTAGGTTTGTAGGTTAAATTAAATTGAACATAATGGTCTTTTCCTAATCTATAACCACCTACATACTTGGGTGTTTCAAAACGAAGTTGTTCCATTTCTTTTTCAAAATCTGCTTCTGAATCTATTTTAATCATCTCTATTTGGTTTTAAAGGTTTCTAATTTGCGCCTATTTTTATATGCTTG
>Ga0206127_1001100_pt1 | contig 30460 bp, 29 predicted proteins | sample Helgoland_Spring_6_FD_148646 | JGI IMG/M metagenome (GOLD analysis project Ga0206127, IMG submission 148646) | Pelagic subsurface seawater microbial communities from Kabeltonne, Helgoland, North Sea - Helgoland_Spring_Bloom_20160419_1 | ecosystem: Environmental > Aquatic > Marine > Epipelagic ...
ATTTTGGGCGAAGTTTTGAAGTACTTGAATGGGTTTTCTGTTGTCATTCATAAAAATTAGGCATCAACCAATGGGACGTCAAGTTTGTCTGACAATGCCTTATGTGATGTCATCAACCAGAATTAAGGATTAGCCGCTTGCCCGTCAAGTTTATCTGACAATACCATCAAAAGTATCTGTGACCTCATCGATACGAGGTATGATAGCTCCACGATAACCGATTACCTTCAACGAGCACTCATGCCCCGCTTTCATCGCCGCGCCATGATCATTATGTGTGAGGTAACTAGCCAAAAAAGCACCGTCAAATGAATCTCCTGCGGCTGTAGTATCAACGACGTGCCTTGCAACTGGATAATCTATTTGATCCATCCCTTGAAAGGAAATTGCCAACGGTCCCTTAGCCCCGCGCTTCAACGCACCCAAACGAACTCCGGACGCGCGCAGGCGCCCCAAAACTGCCTCTTCATCAATATCAAGAAATATACCCATTTCATCATCGACCGAGGGCAATGCAATATCAGTTACAGACCATGCACGCGTCACTTCTGTTTGAGTAGTTTCAATATTTTCCCAAAGCGATGGTCGAAAATTGCTGTCAAATGCGATGCGTCCACCGCGTGTTCGAAACCCTGAAATCCAATCAAACAAACCATCACGAACAGGTTGGGGCAAAATAGCCAATGTTATTGCCGAAAAAAATACCACATCGTACCCATTAAGTGATGAAAAATCTGGACCTTGTGGAGTGGAAAACATAGTACGAGCTGCTGAATCATTACGCCAATAACAAAAAGAACGTTCGCCATCCGCAGCTGTTTGGATTGAATAAATCCCTGGCACCTTGTGTGGATGACGCTGTAGGTTTTGTGTTGAAATACCCTCAGATTGAACCCGTTCAACAATATGATCTGACATTGTATCAGTACCAACCGTAGAAAAGAAAGAAACCGTGTGTTTTGCATCTAAGTTTCGGCGCAAATAAATGCTTACATTCAAGACATCCCCTGCAACATCTAAGTTGGCAGTGAACGTCTCTGGATTCACAATCATCTCGATCATCGCCTCACCAATGCAGGCAATTTTTAACGGTTTCTCATTCACAGACATCTTATTAATTATCTGAAAATATCGGGCATTATGGTTTTTGGTAACCACAGCGCAATTTCAGGGAACAATATAATGAGTATCAGGATAACCAGCATTGGGATTAAAATAATCACAACGTCACGCATGACCTGCACCACATTCAAACCACTGATAGAGGCGGAAATCAATAAGCAGAGCCCATAAGGTGGTGTCACCAATCCGAATGCCAATGAAACGATACCGATGATGGCGAATACAACAGGATGAATATCTGCACCAGTAGCTACAGGCAACAGAACTGTCCCCAAAATAATAATGGTCGGAATAGCATCGATAAACAGCCCAAAGAATAAGAAGAGGCCCGCAATAACCAGTGCTGTTCCAAATGGTCCAAACTCCAACGCTGTCATCGTATCTACAATTAAACGTGGGACGTTATAAAACGCCAGCATCCAACCAAATGCGGATGCAGTGCCAATAGCAAACAACGAAATCGAAGCAAACCGTCCTGTATCATAGAAAATATGGCCCAAATCACGCACGGTCACGGTACGATACACAAACATACCCAAAATCAGTGAATACCCTGCCGCGATTATCGCGCTCTCGGTTGGGGTTACTATACCTCCAACAATTCCACCTATTACCAGTAATGGGGTTAACATCGCGAGGCTTGCGCCCTTTAGTGCGCTCCAGAATTCGGTCAAAGACGGCTTACCTGCAGTGGGGTAATCATATACTTTGGCATAGCCATATACAGTTGCCATTAGCGTCAGGCCAATCATCAAACCAGGAATGGCTCCTGCCAAGAACAGTGCACCAACCGACACCTGCATCACGCCGCCCCAAACAACCATCAAAATACTTGGTGGGATAATAACTCCCATCACAGAAGAACAAGCGGTTATGGCGACGGCGAAACGCGTGTCGTACCCTTCTTTCACCATCGCTGGGATCAGAATTTTACCACAACCAGCCGCATCAGCAGTAGAGGAGCCAGAAATGCCTGCAAACAACATTGACACAGCCACATTCACATGTCCTAAGCCACCTGGCATCCAGCCGGTTATTACTCGCGCCAATTCGATCAACTTATCAGTAATTTTACCAGAATTCATTAGGTTGGCCGCTAATAAGAAAAATGGAACGGCCAGTAAGATGAACGAGTTGTATGATTGAAACATACGATCAAGGATGATGAACGGTGTAAGGCGTATATCAAACATTACAATCGGGATAATTGCGATACCCAATGCAAATGCAACAGGAATTCGAAGTATAACAAGCAACAGAAAGCCACCGACTAGGATAGCGCATGCTAGACCCGTTGAAATAATCATTGCGAAACCTCATTTGTTGCGCGGTATTGTTCAAATGCCTCGTATAAACGATAGGTTGTGAAGGCCGTCCAGATAGCACCCGCAATTGGCACTGATACAAATGTTATTGCCAAATTGGCCCGCATCATAACCGAGTTTTGAAGATAACCAAATTTAGCATACTCAATGCCGTACCATGCGAACAGTACAGCGAAGACGCCGATCAAAATCAAGACCACTGCTTTTTGTAAAAAAATCATAAATGGTTGGTTGGCATCGGGAATGACACGCACATCAAAATGGGTCCCTTCCCAAACTGCGACCATTGAGCCAATCATCACAACCCAAACAAAAATAAAAGTTGAGAGTTCCTCTGTCCACAAATATACAGGAATGATCCCTGTATAACGTGCAATTACCTGCATACCGACGGGAATGGCCAGGATTCCAACCAGAAAACCCATCAAATATCTTAGCCCTTGGCAAAAGGTTTCAAGCCAACGTCCAATCATAATTGCTCCCACAGTTAATTATATACAGAATACACAAAACCATCAGCAGCCGGAACTGCTGATGGTTTGATTTATAATGATTACTTGACCCGGATTGCAGCCAACAAATCAGTGGCTTCTATAGTAGAAGCATAATCGTTTTGAACAGGGATAACCATTTCAAGCAATTTTTCGCGGTTTGCAAATTCTTGAACAGTCAACTGACCAGCGTCTACCATTTCTTGTAGTTTCACTGCATCTTCGCTTGATTCCAGCTCACGACCAAAAGCGCCTGCTTCTTTACCTGCTGCGAGAACGGCTGTTTGCAATGCCTCAGGTAATTTACGGAATGTTTTGCCGCTCATTACGATAGGACGCACAGTGATTGTATGTTTGGTCAACGTCAGGTGCGGAGCAACTTCGTAAAACTTTAAGTTTTGGATACTTGCAGCTTCGTTTTCGAAACCAGCAATAACACCTGTTTGGATCGCGTTGTATACTTCATTATACGCAATCGCAGATGGAGCAGCCGTCAAAGCAGCAAAGATTTGTGCTTGGATTGGGGCACCCATAACGCGCATTTTGTGACCCTTAAGCTCGTCCAAATTCCCAATTGGGTTCTTAGACAACAAGTTACGTGTACCACCACCAGTGTAGCCAATGATTTTGATGTCTGCTTTTTCCAAAAGTTCTATTTCAAGTGGAGCCATAACATCGCTAGACAATGCCGCATTCCAATGCGCCAAGTCGCGGAACAAGAATGGCATATCCATCAAAGGAATTGATGGTGAAAATTTGGCCATGTTGGACGGAGCCATAATTGCATAATCAATCGCAACACCTTGTTGTAGGAATGATACGTAATCTTTTTCAACACCTAATTCGCCGTTCAAGCGCATATCAAATTTTATTTCACCATCATATTTTGCGGCAATTAATTCCTCGAATTTAACCATAGTTTTGGTAAATGCGTGGTTCTCATCAAACTGGCTAGCGCCGCGAAGTGTTATGTCCTGTGCAAAGCTGGCTGACGCACTTACGGCAACCAAACCAGACGCAAGCACCACAGTTTTAGTTAATTTCTTAACAGTGTTCACTAATGTCATAATTCATCCTCCCAGATGTTAAGTCTCCACAATCCGTTTAGTAATGGATGGTGGAATCGTTGGAACGCCTAATTCGTAGGTCGAGAATTCTCTTGCGTCAAGTAAAATGTTGACTAGTATGGTAATTATAATTTACTTCATATAAATATGGATTCTATGCAAGAAGTTGAGTCTTAGGGCAGAAGAGTATATTTACATATTAGATTGTGGTGATAATTTAGTGCAATGCATTTGTAAGGTGCATTCTGCGAAATCTAACATCAAGTGCAGACCAACAAAAAGGACCGAAATGAATTTGAACGCGACAATTAAGAACCCTAAGCGACAAACCGTCGCCGAAGACATCTTTCAATATTTGCGTGCGGATATAATCGCCTTGCGTTTGATACCCAACACCAAATTGTCTGAGGTTGAGGTTGCTAAAAAATTTCAAGTGTCCCGTCAACCTGTCCGTGAGGCATTTTTACGCCTTGGCGAAATGAATATGCTACAAATCAGACCACAAATGGCCACACGAGTTTGTAAGATTTCAATCCAAGAGATTCTAAACATTCGTTTCTTACGCACTGCAGTAGAGGTAGAAGTTTGTCGTAGAATTTGCGAAACAGCTACGGCCGAAGACCTAGAACCCATTCAATTAAATCTAGATCGTCAAAAACATGTCATAGAACATGGCACCTTTGACCAGTTTCAAGAACTGGATTATGAATTCCATGAACTGCTGTGCATAGCTGCAGGTGTTGGAGCCGCTTTTAAAATGATATTAGAAACCAAATCACATGTTGATCGATTGTGCACGTTGGCCCTGGCGGACATCGCCGGGATGGAAGAAATTTACAAGGATCATATTCAGATATTTAACGCTCTTAATTCTAAGGAGAGTGCAGATGCCACCAAATTAATGCGGTTCCATTTGGAACGTTTGAATGAAACAATCACTAAAGCTCGCGCATATCACATTGACTATTTTTTAGATTAGATTCTATCAAATGCGGGAACGGCCCAGACGATTGGTCTATACGGGGTGTCGACTGACCTAGTAGATCAAGCATCAGGTTTTGCAAATGGGCGAAAACGCTTTCCACTCATGCTCTAATGCACAACGCCACCAAACCTTTTTACCACTGCTTGAACTCATTACAGTGCCGGCTTGACAGCTACAACAACAACTTATGAAGTTTGGTTTGGGATCTATAAAATAACCGCCAAAACCTTGCTCATCACCATAATAAATCATACCAGCAAAACTACCTCCACCATATTCATAACGAAGATTAAATAATTTAGGAAGAATAGTGATGCCTAATTAATCTAGCAACCTCTGCATTACGTTCTTAAGTAGGCGAGAAACGTTATTGTCGAAATTCTTCGAAGGTAAACTTCCGCAAAAAGTGATTGATCCAGTTGCAAATACACAACCACCATTTGGATATTCAGTATAAATCATGTCAGCATGCATAGCATCTTTTGCAGTATCACCAGTCAGATTGGTAAGGTGGGTCAACTGCTCTTCTGGAACGAGCATGAAGCCAGTATCCCGGGTTACAGAACGTGCCAATAGAACAGTAGTTTCCAACGTTCCGAGCCGGTAGTCAATATGGTCCAATTCAAATCCTGCAGCGCCGTTGCCCGACAATCCGAAATCACCGATCAAATCTCCTTTGATCCCTTCAAAGACCCAGTTGTAATCAGGATCGGTACAAACACGGCGGTAAGGGTCCCCAAAAAATTCTCCTTGTGCTGCAAACCCGATACCCACCAATTGTTGAGGCGCACGACCATTGCGGCGCCATAGGCCACCATAACCTCCATCAAATGCATTATAATATTCACCAGGTTCTGCAGCCCATGCACGGATACCATCCTCTGCGCGCCGAATTTCAAGTAGGCTGTCGTTTTCAGTATGAACGGCAACACGCCAATAAAAACCATTCCCTCCGAGATAAAGGAGGTTCCCGCCGCTGTCACGATAGTCACGTAAAGCATTCAAGCTTTCGGTTGTGTGATATTCAGGATGTGTTGCGGTAGTAACAGCCTTGTAATCTGTAATTGTTTCTACCCCGTCATTGTGCAGTTCTTGATCAGAAATTAAATCATAATCAATGCTTTGGGCGTGAAGCCAGCTGATTAGGTGCATGTCTGCAGGGAAATGACGCAAACCTGAACATGGCGTATCACCAAAGGTTATATATCCAGGTTTAAGATTAAACAGTGGACGGCGATGCGAAGCGTGACAAATGCCTGAGCCATCAGAATGATAATTATAGGTCGATAACCCATATTCTGGATATACAGCAGGGTTGTAAGGATAAGCATCCCAATCATTTATTCTGTCTTGCCATGATGGATCATAGTCAGGGCGAGCATGGTTGCCATAAATTGCGTATGTCATGGTTGAAATCAGCACGCATAGTTTCGCTTTGGGTTTTCCAAGTGGGGCACACACAAAAAATGGTATGGCATCTTCATGCCCATCACATTCCAATCGCATTATGTAGACACCCGAGGAGATGCCGTCAGGAATAAGAAATGTGAAACTCGTTTCCCATTCAAAATCATAAATATCATCTTCATGGAAATGGATTGCGCCATAATGCGAGGGCTTATGGGACCAATTCATTTCCGTACCATCCCAAGATGATCCGGTTACAGCGCGCGCTGGAAAATTAACAAGCTTTAGATTTGGGCCAGTTGATGCAAATGCAGTCGTTGTCGATATATCCTTAGTAAAATCCCAAACGCATAGACTTTGATCGTCAACTTTGATAGATGGCGCTTCAATCTTCCCATTGAAATATAGGGATGCATAATCGTCTGTAACGCTCGCGGCTACCGTTGGTATACCAGAGGTTTCAAGATTCAGAACGCCTTTTCCATTTGCTGAGCATGGGGTGTCAGATTGGATTCCAAGCGCAACTTGTTGAACGGTTATATTCTCATGAGTTACTTTTGCAGTGATCCGATACCATTGGCGCAACTTAACAGGTTGGTCGATCGTAATAGTCTGCTCATCCACCTTTAGGCTGACTGCACCAGCTTGATTTATCTGCAAAGCATATCTACCAAAACTTAGAACAATTTGCACCTGTCCTGTTAACAACGTAGGGAAAATGATTGCTGAAAAGGTAATGCAGATTATGGGTTTTGCCGACACTTCACTTTCAGCTACCCCGTATGATCCTGCCGCAAATGGTTGGTGAATGGACGCGAAGGATTGATTGCTAAAAAATTGCGAGGCATCCTCTTCCACAATACCTGGACCATCAGGATTTGGGTCGGCGCTGATTGATCTGACAAGCCGTGCGTTGAATGGTTCCATCGAGGCAGACGACACTTTAAATTCTAGAACCTCACCTGGTCGGGCCGACAGTCGATCTACATACCCCAATATCGATGGATCGTTAGTCTTTGTATTCATCGAGGAACTCCATATACAAGATTTGGTAAATAGGTGACCCAGTCAGAGAAAAAAACCAAGAGAAATATCATAAGAACATAGGGTATGAGAAGTGGCAGAACACCAACCGAAATCTCTTCGATTGTGATTTTACTTATCCGTGCAGCGACAAACAGATTGACGCCGATAGGTGGCGTAAGAAATCCAATTTCACATGTCATAACCGTGAAGATACCAAAAACAACAGGATCAACTCCAAGACTGGTAATAAGGGGGAAAAACACAGCGGTGAAAATGATGATCTGTGGGATGCTTTCCAACCACATACCTACGATGATGTAGAATACACCAATCAGCAGCATTACCAACCATGGATATTCCACCAAACCTTGGAATAGAGCGAGTACTGAACTTGGGATATCAAAAATTGTAACTAATTGACCGAATGCTTTGGTCGAACCCAGAATGAACAATACTGTACCTATTACAATTGCTGTGAACTTAAAGGCATGGAACAGCTTAATCCATGTCAAACCACGGTAAATGAACATGCCAACGAACAAGCCATATGCTACTGCCACAGCTGCGGCTTCTGATGGGGTAAAGATACCTGCGTAAATACCGCCAAGGATAATCACGGGTGCCATGACAGCCCATTTACCTTCCCAAAAGGCCTCCAGCAGGGGGCTCCACCTAAACTTTTCGCCATTGCCACCATAGCCGTGTTTGACCGATATGATGAAAACCACAACCATTAGCATCAAACCCAACACTATACCTGGCACAATACCTGCAAGGAATAGGCGTGGGATAGAAACATCAGTGACCAATGCAAAGATGATTAACAAGTTTGATGGTGGAATCATGCTGCCTAGTGCACCTGCTGCAGCTGAGATTGCGCCTGCAAAGCTAGATTTATAACCTTCTTTTTGCATCGCTGGAATTGTAATTGATCCGATAGCGGCTGTGGTTGCTGGACCAGAGCCAGAAAGAGCTGCAAAGAACATACAGGCCACTACAGTAACCAGGCCAAGCCCGCCTTTATAAGCCCCAACTAGCTTTTGAGCGATATTTACTAGCTTTTCAGACATTCCACCTTGTTCCATTAACTGCCCTGCAAGAATGAACAATGGAATTGTTACTAAGGGAAACGGTTCAAATGCAGTCCATGCGGCTTGTGCCATCAGGGTCATCGGGATATCGGCAATGCTCAGGCCCGCTACGGTGGCGACTCCAGCGGCAAATGGTATAGGCACGCCAATGGCCATTGCGAATACAAAAATTACTGCCATAAGAATTGGGCCGTTAACTCCAGCGAAAATCGATGTAAGCAATCCAAGAGTAAGCGCGGCTAATACAGTAATAGGAATAATCGAAGTTGTGCTTTTAGCATCATTAAGTTTGCTCATAGTGGAAGACCTTTGAATGCGCGGGCGCGCCAACGCCAGTAGACTTGTAAAATTCGAAACAGCATTAATCCAAACAGAATGGGGATGAACATTTGAACCCAACGTTGCTCAATACCCAAGCCAGGTGTTTGGTAGGTTACATTGAATAAGAGTTGGGTATATGTGCTCGTTTGTACGATCATGAAGATCACGAATCCCATCCACATAATGTCCGCCAAAACAATACTACAAACCTGCATTTTGAATGGTAAACGGCTTACCAGAAGAGTGATACGGATATGTGCACGGTCACGCACCGCCATTGTGGCTCCAAGGTAAACAGCAAAGATCATACCATATATGGCAGTTTCTTCTGCCCATGCAGCGGCGGTATGAAAGAAAAAACGTAAAACTACCTGCATCAAGACAGATCCTACAACAACACTCAAAAAAAAGATGCACAGCACTTCTTCGAAATACTGATCAACTTTAGCATACATAACTTCCTCCTGATAATTAGGTAAAAAGGACACACGACCATAGGGCCGTATGTCTTAAGCTCCCGGAAGAGTTTAACTTAGTTGGCAGCCGCACGGATTGCTGTAACCAAAGCGGTGAAATCATCACCTTTGTCAGCTGCGTAGTTATCCTGAACGCGTTGCCCAGCTGCAATGAAATGACTACGATCAAAATCAACCGTTTTCATGCCGCCTTCACCTAAAAGAAATTTGCGTATTTCGGTCACTTGACGTGTCATTTTTTCTTTTTGGTAGATACCGGCGTCACGTGCCGCACGCATTACGGCGTCACGTTGGCTATCATCAAGCTTGCCCATGATGCGCTTGCTGGCGAAAAGTGGTGAGAAATAAGTGAAATGTTCAAGAGCCGTAAAGTATGGCATGATTTCATAGAACTTCTGCGACTTAATAAAAGATGTACCATTGTCAGCACCTTCAACGGTACCCGTTTGTAACGCAGTTGGTGTGTCTGCCCACGGTAATGGAATTGGCGCCGCTCCAAATTCCTTAAACGTATCAATCATAACCTGATTTTTAGGAACACGGACCTTTAGCCCTGCCATATCTTCCATATTCGTAATTGGATTACGCGAGTTGTAAAAATCACGATCCCCAACGAACCCATATGTCAGCAAATGCACACCAGTTGCATCAAGCAAAGACTGTGATAAACTTTCTCCAACTTCCCCTTCAAGCACGCGGTAAGCATGATCTTTATCTTCAAAGATATAAGGCAGCACAAATGCATCCATAAGCGGGAAATGTGGTGAGATATTGTTGCCCGTGATCACATGCATATCAATAGTGCCAAGTTGCATTGCTTTAAAAGCTTCATCTTCTCCCATTAATTGACCGCAGCAACGTATTTTTACGTCAATCGAGCCACCAGAATAATCCTCGGCCAGTTCCTCGAATTTATCTGCCAAAACTGCATAAGAGCTACCTTCTGCAGCGGCATAGCCTAGGTTTATGACCACATCTTTTGCGAGCGCAGTTTGTGCAGAAAAGGCTAATGCCAACGCAGATGCCACCATGGGCGTTGTCTTTAATATATTCATTGATCTCTCCATGTTGTCTGTTTTTGTTTTGTAAGTTGTAATACATTGGCATATTGTATAATACAGGTATAATATCAATTAATTTGGTTTTGATACCTTAATAGCATCATGAGATTAGACCTTAGACATATTCGCTACTTTACCGCCGTTGCCGAGGAGCTCCATTTTCGTCGCGCAGCAGAACGACTGTGCATCGCTCAGCCAGCATTAAGCCGTGCAATCCGCAATTTAGAGGAAGATTTAGAGGTTACTCTTTTTCATCGCACCAACCGCAGTGTAAAGATCACGCATGCGGGTGAAACGTTCCTTAAAGGGTGTCGTGGGGTGATTAATGCCGTTGAGCACACCGTAGAAAATACACGCCTCGTTCATAATGGCCAAATTGGAAGTTTACGCATTGGTTATACGGATATGGCAATTGCTGGGTTGCTTCCAAGCATACTCAAAGACTTTCAGTCATACCAACCTGGTCTTGTTTTGCAGCCTCACCATGATGTAACTACGACACAACTGCAAAAACTAGATGAAGGTGAATTAGATGTTGGGTTTGTAACTGGCCCTATCAATCGTCAGGGCTATGATCAATGTCTAATCCAATCCGAAAAATTCGTTTGCGTTCTACACGAAAATCATCATCTTGCTCAACGCAGTGGCATTCGGTTGGAGGATTTAGCTTATGAAGATTTCATCCATGGTACTTCGAAAGATTGGGAACATTTTCACGCTTACCTGATTCCACTTTGTCGTCGGTCCGGCTTCGTTCCACATGTAGTTCAAGAGGCTTTCAATACTGCCGGAATATTAGGACTTGTAGCTTGTGGTATGGGCGTAACTATTTTAACGGAAAGTGTAGAAAGTGCGGCTGGTTCTGGCCTAGTTGTGGTCCCATTGGAAGATGTGACAGAGCAAATGGATACATTAGCAATCTGGAAAACCGAAACAACTGATCACGCAACTTCTCAATTTATCGCTTTCTTAGAAAATTTTAATAAATAAAGTGGTGTCTACTTAATCCTTATAAATAGGTTGTCGACTGACATGCTAGATAAAGCATCGACGCGTCTCACATTTAATATCTCGCTTTTGGCAAAACCCACCCACGCCAAATGTGCGTCTGAGTAAAGGCTATAGAAACGGTGATATCAAGGCCTGAGCGCAAGCATCACACAAAACGCAAGCCTTTATCTCAGTGAAACAACGCGGTTATTCACGCAATTATGGGCTAGTTTGCAATCTGGGGAAGCAGATGGCGGTGTTGTCAGACATATGAGCTTAGGCATCAGTTTAAGTTCATTAGTAAAAAGTTAGGGACCAACCAATGGGACGTCAAGCTTGTCTGACAGTGCCAGCTTATGAAAGAGCCTTTGTATCAGCTTTCCCTGTGGCGCGTAGCTCTGCCTCTACATTTGCCCCTGAATTAATTTCGATTTTTTGCGCTACAACTTTACCTGATAAAATTGCTGTTGAGGCTAAATTTACATTTATGGCCGCGATAGTACCATTAAGTTTTCCCTCTATTGTAACTGACCTTGCTCGAACGTTCCCCTCAACATTACCAGTGCCTGTTACAATTAAAACATCTACAGTTAAATCACCTATAATTTTGCCTCCAAATTCAACTATACCATCACTTTGCCAATCGCCTTGAATAACAATACCATCATGCAAAACTGAATGGCGTTGCTCTTTTTTATCTAGGTTAGTATTTTGCGAGACTGTGACATCACTTGTCGAATTAGAAAACATTTTGAGCACTACCAAATTGATTAATTATAAAATCTTAAACAACGAATAACACAAAGCTTATAAGTTTGAATAGGCATTAGTTCTCTGCGCCACTTAAATTGAACTTAAAGTAAGGACGATCTGGCGGTAATTGTATAGGCTAACGGTGTCGTCAGGCATATGAGCTTAGGCATCAGTTTAAATTCATTAGTAAAAAATTAGGTACCCACCAATGGGACGTCAAGCTTGTCTGAGATTGCCTTAGTGGTTACCTTTTTAATAGAACTTTTCAGTATATTTTTACCAGCAGGTATAACCTCCATCAACCAAGACTACTGAGCCTGTCATAAGACTTGAGGCGTCTGAAGCAAGAAATTGAACCACAGAGGCAACTTCGTCAGCTCGTCCCATACGCTTCATGGGAGTGCCGCCAATCCAATGGCGAGACAATTCAGGATCATCATGTACATGAGCAATAAGTTTTGTTTCGATATAAGTAGGAGCCACTGCGTTAACCCTTACACCGCGTTCGCCCCACTCGCCGGCCAAACAACGTGTTAGGTGATGTACTGCTGCTTTGGAGGTATTGTATTGTGCTTGCTCTTGAGGACGATTTGAGATTTCGCCAGACATCGAGCCAATATTGACAATTGCCCCGCGGCCCGCCTTGAGCATCTCTTTCCCAAATGCCCGACAACACCAAAAGAGGCCATTCAGATTGACATCAAGCACTGCATGCCAGACTTCATCCGTCATATCTTCTGCCGGCTCGAATGTTTTGCCGATGCCCGCGTTATTTACCAACACATCGACCATTCCATATCGATCGACAATCTTTCTTACACAAGAGCTCACAGCGCTTGAGTTTGTCACGTCGAGCTGATCCCAGTCTGCCTTATAGCCGGACTTAGAAAGCCTGTTTGCTGCGGTTCGTGCTGCTTCCTCATCTATATCGGCGATAAAAACTGTAGCACCACTTTCAGCCAAAGCCTCCGCACAACTAAAACCAATGCCATTACCTGCCCCCGTAACAACAGCAAGGCGGTCCTTCATAGATAATTTTTCAAGATACATATTGCTAATTAACCTTTTATGCTTTATAAAATTTTTATGTTTGTTTGTATATTTTACAAACTATATAAATGTCAATATAAGATTAGCAAAAGGGGAGCCGAATGAAGGGGTGGTTTTATTTAATTTTATAATATAAAAAAAGATATAATTCAGTAAAAAACTTTTGAGCAGTTTGCAAAAAATGAAATCCACTTTAAATAACTCTCTAACGCACAATAAACCCAAGGCGCCCAATTAAATGTCAACCCCACAGGCTGTACGACACATCAACAAGACCCGCGCTTTAGAAGCACTCAGGCGCAACGGACCGATGAGCCGCGCTGATTTAGCACGAGAGCTAGCTGTTACAAGGTCAACAGCCTCCTCGATTGTGGCATCCTTGATCAATCTCAAAATGGTGACTGATAAGATTGATCGAGCGGAACAAATTGGCCTGCGAATGAGAACTGGCAGACCCAGCACCGACGTTTTTCTCAACCCAAACTATTCAACATTCCTTGGAGTAGAAATCGGCGTCGGTCGGGGAACAATTGCAATAGTCAACTTTGCTGGCGAGGTCATTTCTTTGGAAGAGTATAAATTCAAAATTGAAAATACCACACCCACTAAGGTGGCAGATTTAGTCGCAGATGAAGTTAACCAAACTATATCCAAGTTAGGAGACAAGCTTAAGCCCACTTCAGGTAGGTTATCACTTGCAGCTCTTACCAACTCTAGTGGTCACTTAATGCGCTCACCATTCTTAGGCTGGTATAATGTCCCTTTTCTGGAAATAATGCGGTCTGCGCTACCAGAAATTGAGATACTAGGTGTAGAGAATGATGCAGACGCATTTGCGGCAGCGGAAATGCATTATTCTACTGAGAATGACCACAACAACGTAGTGTACCTCTTGCTTGACACTGGAGTTGGCGGTTGCTCAATTGTTGATGGTAAAATCCTACAGGGCCACAATGGTTTGGCCGGAGAACTTGGGCACATAATGATTGGGGGTGCTGGATCTGCGATCGATGGTGATATCGTTGTAAAAGGTTCATTAGAAAGTTACATCGGACGACAAGCTTTGTTCAAACGTCATCACGAATTAGGCGGAAGCGCCAATAGCATTTCAGAGCTAATAGCAGCTGCTGATGAGGGACAGAGCTCAGCAATAGATGCTCTTAATGATTGGGCAAAATATTTTAGCAGGGGAATCGCAACTATAGTGAGTATTTTAGCACCAGAAGAAATCGTTATCAGCGGCCCTCTTGCTCCCGTATACATCCAAAATGAAGCCCTCATACGTAACAGTATTGCATCGAACCTTGTGCCTGGATCACACATTCCTAGTTTTAGAGTTTCAAATTTTCTTGGACACACTGCGCCGGCAATTGGTGCAGCCTTGAAAGTACAATTAGAACATTTTAATTACAATGAAACAATTCTGTTTGGTAAATCATAACCGTAGATACACCAACCTGTCCCGCTTGCTTAAAGCAGTGCAAACATTAAAGTTGTTTTAGCCTCTAAATTTATCGAGACCATTTGCAACCGAGATTTAGATCTACCCCGCAGATTTCTAGCTTAGAGAGAACAGTTTTAAGTAAGCTTTTTACGTATGAGATCGTGAAGCTTAATTAGGTCTGCGGCAAAGCCGCGGATGCCAGAAGTTAATAATTCAGTAGCCATAGCATCTTGGTTCATTTCCCATCGGAACCTAGCCTCATTAATCTCAATTGCAGCTTCCGACCGAAAATTATCAGGCGATAAAATGCGGTTAATAGGACCGAAACTGGATTTAAGACCTTCGAGGATTTCTGGTGCGACGGTTAAGCAATCACATCCAGCGAGAGCTTCTACTTGACTTTGGGAGCGGAACGACGCACCCATAATTACAGTCTTAACATTATTTGCTTTGTAATAGTTGTAAATTTCACGTACCGAAATGACACCAGGATCCTGTTCAATTGGATAAGATGAAATACCATTAAATTTTTTATACCAATCCGTGATGCGTCCAACGAAAGGCGAGATCAAAAAAGCCCCGGCGTCGGCACATGCAATGGCCTGCACCTTGTTAAATATTAGTGTTAGATTGCAATCGATACCCCTCTGTTGCAAAATTTTGGTAGCTTGAGCACCTTCCCAAGTCGCTGCTAACTTCACAAGAATCCGCTCACGCGGTATATTTCGACTTTCATAGTCAGCTATTATAGATTGCGCTTGTGTAATAGAACCTTGAACATCGAACGAGAAATCCGCATCAACCTCAGTAGAAACACGACCGGGCACTATTTCCACCAATGCTGCTCCAACGGAAACTGCTAGACGATCAGCAATTGCTCTAACGCGGTATTCTTCGCAGAAATTTTGACGTTCACCCCAAGCAATAGCTTCTTGAAACGTCTCTTTAAACTCAGGATTAGAGACAGCTTTAAAAACTATTGACGGGTTTGTAGTACAATCAGTAGGATTTATTCGACGCACCGACGCAATATCAGCGGTATCGGAAACAACGGTCGTCATGGCACTAAGGGCGTTGAGTTTTGTTATCATATCGAATCATCCTTCATCGGAGCATAATGTCTTTCGGTGTAGCTGCATAATGGCCTGCTGGCCGTTATTGTTGATGGTGATATCCGCGGGGTGCGAGCAACGCAGTACCAAACGCGCGTTGGGAAGGTCGTTACCCTCCAACTTGGTCCTGATCTCTTCTTCTGAAAGACCAAAAGCTTCCCATCGAGCATAGAGCCGTTTTTCCAACACCGCCTCGGACACCTCCAGGAATACGGTTTTATCGAAGAATTGCTGAAGCGGTGTCCAGTCCGGATCATCAAGGAGAAGGTAGTTGCCATCGACAAGAATCAGGCGAGCCTCCGGCCCGATGATCCGAGAACCAGCTCTCGCAATCTCAATAGACCGGTCAAAAACCGGAACAGCGACCTCACTCCCATCGTCCTTGGCCAATCTCGCCAAGGTCGTGGCGAAGCCTCCCACGTCGAAGGTGTGCGGCGCGCCTTTACGCGGCCGATGGCCGCGCGCATTAAGAACGATGTCGTCGAAATGGAAGCCGTCCATCGGCAGCACTTCACAGTTTACCCGCTCGCTTAGTGCCGCCTGCAGCGCCTCGGAAAAAGTACTTTTACCCGCACCTGGAGCACCAACAATCACCACGATCCTGCGGGCTTTATTTTGCGTCTTGGTAAGATGCTCGGCAAGGCTCGCAACGTTCAATTTTTTACTCACAACAGTCGGCTCCTTTCTGCTTGGCGCTCAACTTCCTGAGCAGCCTTCAACTGTACCTTGGTGTACATGAGAGCATGTGTTGCAAGGTCATAACCATCATCCCACAGGTTGCGCCAGATCGCGAGAATGCCTTCCAGCGGCTGATTCACGACCCGGGACGAGAAGCTCTCAAAGGTGATCGGACCTTCGTATTTCGCCCGAACCAAGGCACGGAACACACTTTGCAGATCGATGGAACCCGTCCCTAAATACCCGCGATGGCTATCCCCGGTGTGGAAGTACCCGATATGCGGGCCTGCCTCGATGATCGCCGAAGGGACGTCGGACTCCTCGATATTCATGTGATAAACGTCAAGGTGCACCTTGACGTTTGGCGAATCAACGAGTTTGCACATTTCCACCCCTTGAGCAGCGGTGTTGCAGATGTTGGTCTCGTAGCGGTTGACGACTTCCAGACACAGAGTGATGTCGCTCTTCGCGGCCTCTTCGGCGACTTCATGCAGGATTTCTGCAGACCGTCGAATACCATCCTCCGTGGGTTGCGTGAAATACTTTCCAAAGCCCGAATACAAAATGCCTGCAATCGAATTGCCGCCACAATCCCGACAGACAGAGACAGCATCCAGAAGCAGCGCCTTCCCGCGTTTCTCCTTATCTGGGTCGCAAGACGAAATATCGGAATCGAAATCCAAACCCATCGAGAATGCAATGCCGATACCGGCTTGCTCAAGCAACCTAACCGTCACTGCAGGGTTGATCGATGACGGGTCCAGCGACGGAGCTTCGATGAAATCGAAACCAGCCTCGGCGCTTTTGTTGATAGCGCGTGTCGCCTGTTCATAACTCCAACCGTGTTCCCAGACGTTTGCATGTACTCCAAGTTTGTTCATAGTTCTAGTTCCTTCTCTATACTTCAAATTGATTTCCGTGAGTATGAGCATGCAAATTTTTATCATGTTTGTAAAGTGTACAAACATACTTTTGACATTGTTTGTAAAATGTACAAACATACAAAAATTGTGCTGATTCGTATTCTGCGTCTCGACAATAAAATTATTATTAAGAAATTGGAGGAAGAAAATGCAAAGGATATTAAAGATAACTACTATACTAGGGGTCGCCGCCTTTAGTGCTAGTATGTTAAATGCTCAAGAAGTTGACTGGAGCAAAGAATTAGGGGATCACGCCGGTGTTACGCTAAATGTTCCAATGATAACTGATCCATTCATTGAACCGTTGACCGAAATTTCAGGTAGATTTGAGCAGGTTGCAGGTGCAAAAGTAAACGTGGACCCATTTGGTTACGGTGCCTTGCACGATACTGAATTGCTTAAATGTTCTCAAAAATCCTCAGACATGGATGTTATGGGTATTGACGCTATTTGGATCGGCGAGTTTATTGAAGCTGGTTGCCTAGATAACCTTGAAGACAGGATTGCCGCCGATGATGACGTTGTCAAATGGGATGACTTTACACCAGGATTCTCTGCGCAAGCGATATGGGAAGGAAGTCGCTATTGCGTTCCAATTGGCGCCTATTACCAGTTGCTATTCTATAGGAATGATCTTTTTGAAGCGGCTGGCAAAAAGCCACCAACCACATTCGATGAATTAAAAGAACTGGCGGCGTTTTTCACGGATAACCCAGACTTTCCTGGCGTCAAAGGCTTTGTGACAAATAACGCGCGCGGCGTTGCTGCGGGACAAGAATTCTACCAGTGGCTACCTAGCGCAGGTGGCAAAGCATGGGCGAGCAATGAGTTTGGCGTCACACCAAGCGAGACTTATTCGGACCTTACCCCCACATTTGATGCTGCCGCAGTTGATCTAATCAAATATCTCAAAAGCATGATGGCATATGGACCAACAGGCGTAGAGGCTTTTGATTGGGATCAAAGAGGTGCAGCATTTGCATCTGGTAATATTGCGATGACTAACATGTGGTCAGTAAGAGCTAACCTGTCTAATATCCCAGAGACAAGTAATGTCGTTGGGAAATTTAGCACCACTCAATTCCCACATGCTGAAGGTGCACAATCTCGGCCTCCTGCTGGTGGATGGATATTATGTGTAAACAAACACTCGAAGAATAAAGATGCGGCGTGGGATTACATCAAATGGATCACAAGTCAGGAAATCCACGCTGAATATGCTATCGCAGGTGGACCACCTAGCCGCATATCTACATTCAGTAATCCTGAAGTCCGCGAAAATTGGCCTTGGACTGATGACCTGTTCAAATCTTCCCAGGCGGCATTTGCAGAAGTCCGTCCACGCCATGCTGCAACAAGCCAGATGATCGATGTTGTAGGTATCGAAGTGAACAAGGCTCTGATTGGTGAACAATCGGCAGAAGAGGCGGTTGAGGCAATAAATTCAAAGCATACCAAATTACTAAGGCGTAGTGGTTTGCTAAAGTAAGATTACATTGACCCTTTCCGGGGCGATGGATTAAAATCGCCCCGGAAGCAAGAATAATTTCCCAAGGATCAAGAATTATGGCTAAAAATTCAGGTATTTCTCCAGTTGCTCAAATGAGAGTAACTAAAAGGCACTTATGGAGTAGCGATAGATTTCAGCGAATTGCTTTCATACTTCCCACCAGTATTTTCCTTTTATGCCTTACGCTTTTTCCTTTCATCTATTCCGTTTATTTAAGTTTACATTTTGTAAAAATGACTAATCTTTCGAAAAAGATTTATGCAGGGCTCGAAAATTATATTGATTTATTCAATGATAGCTTATTCACAACAGGGATAAAGAATACAGCATCTCTCGCAGTTACAACACTAACTGTAGAAGTCCTTTTAGGATTTTTAATCGCAAGAATTCTCTTTGAACTATCCAGCAAACGAGGCATCAACTTTCTTCGCTCTGCATATCTAGTTCCAATCATGATAACGCCGATTGTGGTTGGCGTAGCTGCAAATTATATTTTCACTCCTCAACTAGGTATTGCAAATTATCTTCTGGGTTCAGTGGGGATCGAACCTATTGGCTTTTTGGGGATAGCGATACCAGCAAGACTTACGGTCCTGGCTATCAATGTGTGGCAATGGACACCGTTTATGGCGCTTCTCATACTGGCGGGCCTTACGTCCATACGCCAAGACATTGTTGAGGCTGCGAAAGTCGATGGCGCGAAATGGTATCACATAATGTTCTGGATTGAGATTCCATCAATTCTTCCGATTATTCTACTCGGAATGACACTGAGATTGATCGAGATACTTCGCTTCTTTGATATCATATACATAACAACCCGTGGAGGTCCCGGAGATAATACGATGGTCATGACACTTTACACATATCAGCAGGGTTTTCGCTATTTTCACGTTGGGTTGAGTTCTGCATCCGCCGTAGTAATCCTGTTTGTTTCGATAACTGTCACAACTGTCGCAGTTAATCTTTTGAGAAGGGCTGAAAACAATGCGTGATAGTAAAATTAAGATGTTCATTCTGTATGGTCTCGCCGGAGCAATAACAGCGATTTCAGTTCTCCCAATTCTTTGGGTGGTTTTTGGAGCATTCAAATCAGATATCGGTATGATGACCTTACCGCCAGTTGCACCGGATTTTGCAGACTGGTCTTTGATTATTGAATTTGTTGCTAAATACTATCCTTTTATTTTTAATTCTCTCTTTGTAACAATAGGATCAACCATATTCTGCCTTATCTTAGCAATGCCTATGGCCTTTGGTTTGGTTAACTTCAAGCTACGGGGTGAGAATTTTATCGCAGATTGGATCCTTTCAACACGAATGATGCCTCCAATTGCTGCGGCAATTCCTCTGTTTATAATCTTTAACGGCCTAGGCATGGTTAATTCTCGGGCATCGCTTCTAATCGCATACACCGGCTTCAATTTACCATTTGCTATCTGGGTGTTGATGACATTCATCCGAAAAGTCCCCAAAGAATTGATTGAAGCAGCGCGAGCTGAGGGCGCAACATGGTTTCAAACACTATTATACATTGTGGTCCCTGTTAGCCTTTCTGGCATCGCAACGACTGCAACTTTTGTATTTATCTTTGCGTGGAATGAATTTTTATTGGCACTCTTCCTAACGGGTCAAGAAACTCGAACACTTCCCGTCGTGATTTCATCATTTGTTGGCACTGGACGCATTTACTGGAGCAATATCGCAATAGCCACCCTCATACAGTCTATTCCACCGATCATTTTTGCGTTTGTTATGCAACGTCATATCGTGTCTGGAATGACGATGGGAGCTGTGAAGGATTAACTGCGAGAGCTATGGAGTTGAAAACAAAGCGTAGCGAAAATTTCGCCCAACGATAAAATCAGAAATGGAGTATAAAATGGCCAAGATCAGTCTAAACAAGGTTGAAAAAACCTTCGGTTCGATCGACGTAATTAAAGGTATCGATTTAGAGATAAAAGACGGTGAGTTTTTAGTCTTCGTTGGACCGTCGGGCTGTGGAAAATCAACACTACTTAGGTTGATCTGTGGACTGGAAGAAGTCACCAAGGGTGAGATTATCGTGGATGAACAAAATGTGACAGATCTTCCACCATCTGAACGGCAGTTAGCGATGGTTTTTCAAAGCTATGCTTTGTATCCCCACATGACTGTGCGAAAAAATATTGGGTTTGGTTTGCGGATCGCAGGGTTTGATAAGAAAACAGTTGAAAAAAAGGTCTTAGAAGCAGCAAAAATGCTTGAAATTGAAGACCTGCTTGAAAGACGTCCACGCGATCTTTCAGGCGGGCAACGGCAGCGAGTTGCAATTGGACGTGCGATCGTTAGGTCTCCCAAAGCATTTTTATTCGATGAACCTCTATCGAACCTGGACGCCGCACTTCGTGTACAAATGCGAAAAGAGATCATCAACCTCCACGAAAGCATCAAAACAACGATGATATATGTGACCCACGATCAGGTCGAAGCGATGACTATGGCCGATCGGATCGTGGTTCTGAAGGATGGCGAAATAATGCAAGTGGATGGGCCAACTGATTTATATAGAAACCCAAAGAATGTCTTTGTTGCAAGCTTTATTGGATCTCCAACCATGAACCTTATTCCCACAGCTGGAGCCGATAACTCACTATTGTTAAACAATGCGATTTCACTTCCGTATGGGCACCTTCAACAAGAAAAAATTCAGCAGGCTGCAACATTTGGTATCCGACCTGAACACCTAGATATTTCATCTAAAGGTGGGATCTGGGAGGCAAAAGTCTTGATGCTAGAAGAGCACGGTAGCGAAGAGTTTTATCAAGTAGAGATTGAAGGCCTAAGTCAACCGTTAGAAGTCCGTAGCAATAGTTCAAAAATTTATAGGAAAGGAGACACCTTTTGGCTTTCACCTCAAGTAGAACAATCCTTCATATTCGATGCCGAGGGCAACACGATATCCTAGCATAGGCCAGCGCGATGGATCTCGCTGAGATCCAAATGATGAATATACCAAAAGCCAACAGTATCTAAAGGAGAAATAGGCCCGATGGTAAGTAATGAATATGTCAATATTGGTGTCTTGGGCGCTGGCCCTATAGCCCAATTTGCGCATTTTGAAGCGTGTCAGAAAGCTTCAAATGCAAGCCTTTTTTCCATTTGTGACGTTGCCGAGGATCTATTGGAAAGATTTGGCGCGTTCTATTCCGTTGAGAAGCGTTACCGAGACTACTCGGAGATGCTGGCAGATCCGGGATTGGACGCTGTCATTGTCGCCACGTCAGATGAATATCATGTTCCGGCAAGTATTCAGGCATTGGAGGCGGGGAAGCACGTTCTCTGCGAGAAACCGTTGGGGACTTCGATTGAGGAAATCGAATCCCTGAGGAAAGCACAAAGAAAGTCTGGGAAAATCGTTCAAGTCGCGCATATGAAGCGTTTTGATCAGGGCATTCAGTCCGCCCGTGATTTCGTTCAGGGTGAAATGGGTGAACTGCAGGCCATAAAAGCTTGGTACTGCGACGCTACGCACCGCTATATAAACACGGATGCTATTCAGCCAAAACCAATCCTAAGCTCAAATGCCCGAAAGCCAAAAACTGATCCCAAGGCCGACCTAGGACAATATTACATGTTGGCACATGGAAGCCACCTTGTGGATACGGCTCGGTTCCTAGGTGGCCCGATTTCCGCAGTCCGAGCAAGACTCAGCACCAAGTTCAACTCCCATTGCTGGTTCGTTGATGTCGAGTTTGAAAATGGCTGCCTTGGCCACCTCGACTTAACAGTTGCCGTCCGAATGGATTGGCATGAAGGGTTTCAGATCTATGGCGAAAACGGCACGATATTGGGGAAGACCTTCAATCCATGGTTCTACAGATCTTCCGAGGTCGACATCTTTGATGAGCGAAGCACTTCGACGCGGCGGGTCCTTGGCGCCGACGGCCAGTTCTACAGGCGACAAGTAGAGGGCTTTGCGCGCGCAATTCTTGATGGAGGCAAACTCGAGGGTGCCAATATCGACGACGGTGAGGCATCGGTCAGGGCAATGATTGCTATCCGTGAATCTGTAGCACATGGCACCAGCATATATCTCGCCGATGTCAAAGGCGGTGTCTGATGCGGGTCGGGGTTTTTGCGAAGACTTTTCCTGGGACAGAGCCACAACTGGTCCTTAGCTCGGTCGCCGAGGCTGGATTTGAGTCATCTCAATGGAATTGGACGTGTGCGGGTCTTCCCTCGATTCCCGAAAACATACCCGACAACACGTGCAGACAAGTCAGAGAAGCATCTTTGCATTGTCACATTGCGATGCCTGCTGTGTCAGGAACATTCAATATGGCGCACCCAGATCCGGTAATACGTGACGAGGGACTTTCGCGACTCAAACGGATCATCGAAACCGCGCCACGTGTTGGGGCATCACTCGTTACTCTCTGCACAGGCAGTAGAAATATCGATGATCAATGGGCTTGGCATCCGGAAAATAGCCGCAAGGAGGCATGGTCGGACTTTGTTGAAACACTGGCAGGTGCCATTGAGGCGGCCGAAGCGATCGGCGTCTTTCTCGGCATCGAGCCGGAGCTCGCAAATGTCGTTTCGACACCAAGGCATGCGCGCACTCTTATAGACGAAATGCAGTCCGATATAATTAGGATTGTATTTGACCCTGCTAACCTTTTTGAAGTTGCCGAAAATGTGAAGAGAAAAGACGTCATCTCAAAATCCGTGGATCTACTGGCCGATCGGATATCGCTAGCTCATGCTAAGGACCGCAAGCTGGATGGTAGCTTTGCACCAGCGGGTAAGGGCGTCATCGATTTTACGCATTACCTGTCTGCTCTTAAGTCTGCCGGATTTGACGGAGACATCATCGCACATGGGCTCGATGCGAACGAGGCTGTGGATGTTTCAAAATTTCTCAAATCTATCCTGAATAAGGGTGTTTGATGCGATCAACAATCACCTCTTCCGGGCTTATACTGTCTTATGTCGACCGTGGTCAGGGTCCTGCATTCATCTTCCAGCACGGGCTTGGTGCAAATGCTGATCAACCGCTCGAAGTAATGCCGGAAACTGTAAGAAAAATTGTGTTAGAATGCAGGGGCCATGGTTCTAGCGAGCTCGGGCCGGATGACCAATTTTCCATCAAGCAATATTCTCTCGACCTTTCCGCCCTAGTCAAGCATCTGAACCTCTCAAGACCTATTATCGGTGGGATTTCGATGGGCGCTGCGATAGCGCTCAAATATGCAATAGAAAACCCGAAGCGAATATCTGCTTTGATTCTTGCCCGCCCTGCCTGGATTACCGAAAAAACGCCCAAAAATATGCAGATCTTTGCAAATGCGGCGGAATACATGACACACGCCGATGACGGCAAAGAACTCTTTCGGCGCACGCCAGAGTTCCTCTCACTTCAATCCCATTCAACTGACAACGCCAATAGCATCTTGGGTCAGTTTGGTGCCGAAGATTTATCAAGTCGTAGCAAAATACTGCATGCAATTGCCAACGACGGGCCCGGGATTGATCGCAAAGATCTTGAGGCATTGAATGACCTGCCGGTCTTGGTAATTGGTTGTGCATTTGACCAGATCCACCCCATTTCGATGGCCCACGAGCTGGCGAGACTCATACCTGCGGCACGGTTTATGGAAGTAACAAGCAAGTCAATTTCAAAGCTCCAATATGTGCAGGAGTTCAAGCACGCCTTGACCGAATTCGTCGCTTCGAATGTGAGTCAAGAGGAGTACAATGATGTCTGACGAGCTATTGAATTGGGAAAGAGCCAGGGAAACCGGAATCGATCACAACAGCTCTCTCGTGGTAGTGGACATTGGCGGAACCCGCATAAAGCTTGGTGGTATTCTTAATGGTACGCCTATTGATACAACTGAACAGTTCTATGTTGAGGGCATCCGCCACGGCGACATAGTTGAGAACCTGGCGAACTGTATAGAGGACTTTCGAAGCAAGAATTCTTTTAATCTTGATGGTGTCATAGTTACGGTTCCCGGCTTCATCGACCGTGATTTTGATCGAGTCTTGAAGTGCGACAATGTGAGAGAGTTGGAAGATCGTCTCCTTGCCTCAGAGTTGACCCGGAATTTGAACGTACCCGTGGTCTTGGAACGCGATTCCGTTTTGCTCCTGAAGGGCGAGTATTCTGTGGGTGCAGCGCAGCACCAAGAAGATGTGGCCGGTATCTTCATTGGAACTGGCATTGGCGCTTCGTATTTACAGTCCGGACACCCATTTCGGGGAGGCGGTTGGGCCTTGGAGATTGGTCACATTCCGGTATGGTCGAACCTGCAGAATCTCCAAAGCTCCCGAAATCAGACACTAGAGGACTATTGTTCCGGAGCAGAATTGCGTCAGATCGCAAAGAAATATGGTGTGTCCATAGATAGCTTGTTTTCGCTTACCACTGACAACAGTGACTTCTCAACCGACCTGGACTTGACTCTGAGACTTCACGCGTTCGCTGTTTCAACAATAATATCTGTAATTTCCCCAAGAGTGATCTTGGTCGGTGGGGGTGTAGTTTCAATGGGCGGGTATCCGTTTGATCGTCTAAGGGAGTTGGTCATGGTCCAAGCCCCGCTCGCCGATTGGAACACACCTGTTGATATTCGGCAGGCAGCTCTCGGTTGGGAAAGTGTGCTACATGGAGCCACAGCGTTCCTAGAAGATTCTAGGTGCGACTAGTTGCGCATTCCAGACGTACCCAGCCACTGATTCAAACAGCATCCGGCCACCCCTGAGCTGAAGGATTTGGTGGTCATTTTTAGGTGATCTTTCACCGGCTACCTTGCCGTTCTTTTTGGAACGTGAGGGAGCCCCATGAAGAGATTACCGATGCGCAAGATCAGAGAAGCCCTGCGGCTTCGAGCAGATGGATTATCAGGGCGCAGTGTCGCCCAGTGCCTGTCGATAGCCTGCGCGACAATCACGGAGTATCGCGCCGGATCAAGTCGGCGCTGAGATTGCAGCCAAAAAAAATTGCGGGAACCCAGTGCTGAAGCTCGATTCCCGCATGAGCAAGCCAGCGGAGCTAGGGAGGATGTCCGCAACAATAAGACTTGCTAGTTTTTCAGATATTTCTGGATTGTGGCCCTTACGCCGTTCTCATGGATAGCCGTTAGCCAGCGGGCGAACGCATTCAAAAACCGCGTATTCTCACTGAGGCTGCCGAACACCTCAGAAAACTCAAGAAATGCGCCTGGGCGCTCGATCGCTTCAATGGCGCGCCGCTTTAGCTCAGCTGCGTGAATATCTTCGAGTTCGATGGTATTGTTGTCTTCATCTACGCAGGTGCAGTAGCGACACCAAAGAGCCACTTCTAGAGCGAGACCATCAACAGGACCATTTGCGGCCAATGCGTCTCGCAACGTTGGCAGTACGAACTTCGGTTGGCGGTCAGATCCGCTAAACGCTAGGCGGGCGATTGTGTCTTTAATTTCAGAATTGGAGAATCGCACCAAAACCTTCTCCAGATATTCGTCATAGCTAATGCCGGGCAGAGGCTTCAAAGTCCGTAACACTTCGCGTTTTTGGAGAGCTCGCACCCAAGCGCGAAGGTCCGGATCATCTATCGCCTCATGGCCATAGTGAAAGCCAAGCAATGCGCCAGCATAGCAGAAAGATGCATGACCTGCGTTGAGTATTCTAAGTTTCATAAGTTCATATGGAACAATGTCTTCAACAAATTCTACACCAACGTGTTCCAGGGCCGGACGGCCCGACGGGAAATCGTCTTCAACAACCCATTGACGAAATGGCTCGCAGAATACGGGAGCCTCGTCTGCAATTCCAAATCGTTCTGCTACCAGGTTTCGTTCAAGTTCACTCGTTGCCGGGACGATACAGTCCACCATGCAATTGGGGAAGGCAACGTGAGATTCAATCCATCGCGCAACCGCCCGATCTGCAAGCTGGGCGAGACCTACCACAGTCTGTTTTGTCAGATCACCATTGCCGGGAAGATTATCTAGCGACAATACGGTGAATGGCTCAACACCTTGTTGCTTGCGCATCTTCAGAGCTTTGATGATTAAACCGAAAATTGTCTGAGGATTGTCTTTGTCCTCGGTGTCTGCTCGGATCTGTGGATCATCGACTGCCAATCCGCCGGTCTTTGCATCAATAAAATATGCGCCTTCAGTAATACACAGCGAAACAATACGGATACGAGGATCAATAAGTTTTTCCAGCACCGGAGCATGATCGATCCGAACAAAACCGAGCAGTGATCCCATAACCCGGGCATTACATATGTTGGTGTCGCACTCAACAACCGTGTATAAGAAGTTCTGATTCTTGAGTACATCTCGCGTCCTTGAGCTGCTGTTTCTCAGGCTAGCGCCAATAATACCCCAGTCCATGCCCTTCCCGCGTTCATGCAGCTCTTCAAGATAATGGGCCATGTGTGCACGCGGAAAGTTTCCTACACCAAAATGTAAAATTCCCGGGCTAAGCTCGGAGCGATTATAAGTCGGTATTTTGACGCCTTGAGGAACAGATTTCAAATTTGCAGTGTTGAGTGTTACATCCATTTTCACTTTTCCTTGTTTTGTAAAAAGTATTGTTTGAGAGCTGACTTCATGCACTGGGTCCATCTTTCCTCGTTCCAAGTTAATGGTGGGCATGAACTCAGCAGAGCCATCGGCAATTGAGAATGCGAATTCGTTTCCACCAAGAATGAGGCACGATGTCTTAACAATGTGCGGATCAGATTTCTTTTGATCTGATTGACTGCAATAAAGATGATTGCAGCCACCCAAATTGAGTCTCTCGATTTGTCATCACCCTGGCTCATTAAAGTCTCCAGCAGAAAATTCTATATTGTTTGTTTACTATTCAAACAAATTTTTTTTGTGATGTCAATTCAATCTTGGAGCTCACTGCATCGGCACAAGCTTTAGATCATTTCATTGTGCGATAGAATGAGTGAGGTTCATGCGCTTGGCGTCGTGTCAGCCATCAAATGAACAGCGCGGATTTATTTGGCGACGCAATAGAGGGCTATTCTATCGATTTGGATGCTATGCTGATTGTCAGTGACCAAATTAGCAGCGCTGGTGCTGAATTGCTCCACGGATCTGCATTGTTTGGGCTAGAATGGTGGGATGCCGATCAAAGTAAGCATTGTTGGATGTCAGGATTTTGAGTTTCTCACCAAAGCGACGGTGGTTGGAGCGCTTAGGGCTGCGTCCCAATCTAGACCAGCAAGGCGAGCCTGGGAAGACGCCGCTGAACTTGTAACACCAAGTTGCCTGACGATATTAGCTCGGCTCATTGGGGCGTTGAACAAGAACGCCGCAAGTACCTGTGCTTCATTGACCTTACGATTGGCCCGTGGCGCTAAAAAACTGCGGCTATTCTCCAAGTATGTCACCTCTACCAGGTCATCTTGACACACTAGTTATTATATGTTTGTTTATTAAACGAACATATAAGATTTATTTGAAACCATGTCGCCCAATCCTTGGCACACAAACAGAACCGCGGCTGGCTCGTGAAGCATAGGAGTGCTCAACTTGAAAACTGAATTGAAAAACCGCCCTGTCCTGGTCACTGGCGCGTCCGGCGGGATCGGCGCAGCTACCGTCAGGTTGCTGGTTGCTGAGGGAGCAGACGTGATTGCATCGGGACGTAAAAAAGAGATGCTATCGAAACTTGCGAGCGAAACCGGTTGCCGCACCCTTCCCTTCGATCTCGCATTGGAAGACTCTGTAAAAAATGCTTTGGACGGTGTTGAGCTTTTTGGTGTAGTTAACTGCGGCGGTTGGGGGGGCGAAATAGCCACACCAATGGAAACCGATGTCGCCGTTTTTGACAAAGTGCACGAGATTAACGCCCGTGGCACGTTGTTAGTCACTAAGTATGCCTCACAGAACATGGTAAAATCTGGCAAGGGCGGATCCATCGTGAACGTGTCGTCGCAGGCATCGCTCGTTGGCCTGGCGGGGCACATCTCTTACGCGTCGTCTAAAGGTGCGGTGGACGCGATGACGCGAGTCTCAGCGCTTGAATTGGGTAAATACAACATCCGTGTCAACGCGGTGAACCCGACAGTTGTGATGACCCCTATGTCGAAATGGTACTGGGGCCGCGAAGAGATCGGCGGTCCGCTCCTTGAGACCATGCCGCTCCACCGCTGGGCCACTGAGGACGATTGTGCCGCACCTATCGTGTTCCTGCTGTCGGACGGCGCGTCTATGATCTCCGGGGTTACGCTGCCGATCGACGGAGGGTTCACTGCTGTATAAAGCAACCCCTAAACCTGAACAAATAAGCGCAAAGTAAGCAACAATGTCTAAAGAAAAGGAAACAACAATGTCTAAAGAACTAGATGGCAAGATCGCGGTGGTCACCGGCGCCGCGTCGGGTATTGGGCTCGCCTCAGCTCAGGCGATGATGCAGGCAGGAGCGACCGTGGTTCTGGTCGATCGCGATGCACCGGCTCTAAAAAAACTGGGAAACAAACTGGGAAACAAGGCGATCCTCCAGGTAACGGACCTCCTCAATGCAGAGAGCTGTGCGGCGATGATTCCGCAGATTCTTGAAAAGACTGGACGCATCGACATTCTTTACGCAAACGCAGGCATTTATATCGGCGGCGACTTGGTTGACACCGACGCCGCAACAATTGACCGAATGCTGAACCTGAACGTCAACGCGGTCATCAAGAATGTGCAAGCCGTCCTGCCCCATATGATCGAACAGGGAGGCGGAGACATCGTGGCCACCTCTTCGCTTGCAGGAAGGGCAGCGATGAAGCATGAACCGGTCTATTCGGCTTCTAAATGGGCTGTTACGTGCTTCACTCAGGCAACCCGGCGTCAAGTGATCCAGCACGGCATCCGCGTGGCACAGGTCTCTCCCGGTCCGGTCGCTTCGGCATTGCTTGCTGATTGGCCGGCCGATCGATTGCAGGCGGCAAAGGATGCAGGCGCCATCATGGATGCGTCTGCTGTTGCTGAGTCCGTGATGTTCATCCTCACCCGCCCGCGAAACATCACAATCCACGACATCGTCGTTTTACCAACGAATATTGACGCATAATGATCTTGGTCTCGGCCGCCCGTCAGGGGTTGTGGTGCGCGATCTGACAATCTTGCCGCATGGATGTGACATCTGAATCATCAGAAACCGTTTTACGTAAAAGAACACTTTAGGAAAGAGTTGGAATATAAATGCTTAAAAATAAAAATTTACTGAACCGCTTCAAGCTTGATGGCAAAGTTGCTCTCATCACGGGTGGTACCCGCGGTATAGGCCTGGCCACTGCCAGAGCACTCGGAGACGCCGGGGCACGGCTTTTTATTAGCTCGCGCAACGATAGCGAAGATGTAGAAAAGAAGCTTTGTGCATTGGGATACAACACCACATTTATTGCTGCTGATCTAACCGATACTAGAGCACCGGCGGCACTCATTGCTGATGTCCTTGAACGCTCCGGACAGTTAGATATTCTCATCAATAATGCCGGTGTTGCTATCCACGGTGATTCAACTGAAGGTGTTGTCAGACATATGAGCTTAGGCATCAGTTTAAGTTCATTAGTAAAAAGTTAGGGACCAACCAATGGGACGTCAAGCTTGTCTGACAGTGCCAGCTTATGAAAGAGCCTTTGTATCA
>Ga0206127_1001101_pt1 | contig 30447 bp, 29 predicted proteins | sample Helgoland_Spring_6_FD_148646 | JGI IMG/M metagenome (GOLD analysis project Ga0206127, IMG submission 148646) | Pelagic subsurface seawater microbial communities from Kabeltonne, Helgoland, North Sea - Helgoland_Spring_Bloom_20160419_1 | ecosystem: Environmental > Aquatic > Marine > Epipelagic ...
AAGAAATGTTAGATGCAATGCAAATTGAACAAGTAGCTGTTACAGCCTATTTGACCCAAACATTTACAAAGCCAGTGTATTGCATGATTGATGTGTTGGATTACAACAAACGCACCGATGGGCAAGTTCTCAATAATAACGACTTTTATGCGCATCCAGAAAAATACGAAGCCAATTTTATGCGCTTTGCAAAAGTAACCGACTATTTTATTGCAGGGCATTTCTTCGGAGAGGGTTCGCCTTATTTATTTACAAGAGCGGATGCAAAAAAACAAGACTTTAAGATTCAATTTGTAGCAGATATCTCTTGTGACATAGACGGTCCAGTAGCCGCAACCATTAGACCTTCTACCATTGCAGATCCAATCTATGGATACGACCCAAGTACTGAAAAAGAAGTAGACTTTAAAGCTGACAATGCCATTGTGGTTATGGCGGTAGACAACTTGCCTTGTGAGTTACCAAAAGATGCCAGCGAAGGGTTTGGAGAATTGTTTTTAGAACATGTGATTCCTGCTTTTTTTAACAATGATAAAGACGGTGTTTTAGCACGTGCAAAAATGTCGGAAAACGGAAAATTAACACCTCGATTTTCTTATTTACAAGATTATCTAGACGGAAAAGAATAAATGATTCAAGACCAACAATTTCTCATCGACTTGGCAAAAATGAAAATGCCTTTTGGAAAATACAAAGGGACTTTTCTCATTGATTTGCCAGAGCATTATATCGTTTGGTATAGAAACAAAGGGTTTCCTGCAGGTAAATTGGGCAAGCAAATGGGCTTGGTATACGAGCTGCAATTGAATGGACTTGAAAACTTAGTGAAAGAAATTCAGCGGAGGTATTCGTTAATTGACGACAATACCATAGGCCATATGTGCAATTCCTAAAATTGAAATAGCAGAAGACCAATAGCCAGGAACAAAATAACACAAGACTCCCAAAGCAAAGGCCAATCCAGAAAGAAAGAATCGTTTTTTTCGATAATCATCTCTCAAAAGATAGAGGATAAGGCCATAGGCAACTAAAAAAGTAGGGGTTATTAAATTAATCAGCCCAACATTCATCAAAAAAATAAGCATTGAAGCAGAGAAAGCTATCAGAAACAAATATCTAAAAGCCGTTTTTTTTGTTTTGGCATTCCACAATTTAAATTGATGTCTTTTGGCAACGCGTCCTCCTGCAAAAACAAGGGCGAGCGAACTGAATACAAACACTAAAAGCAAGATTGCTAGTGCAACATATTCAATAATTTCTACCGAAAACATGCCGGTAAGATGATTGTCAATTAAAAAACCGTCTAAAATACTTTTGATCAGGTAAGCACCACAAAAAAGATAAATACCAATAAGAATGCTCGTAAACCCTTTCAAAATAAGGTTTACTTCGTTATTGTCGTGTAAATAAGTGTTTTTTGGCATGGGGATTCTTAATATGTGCTAAGATACAAAATTTATGCACTTTATTACATGACCTAAAATAGCAAAAAAACTCTTCATAGGAGTTCTTTTAATTCCGAAAAAAATGCCTAAAAATTGTTGATGGTTTTTCGAATGGCCACCAAATTGGTTAAGAGTCCCTCTAAGTTGTCTAAATGCAACATGTTGGCACCGTCACTTTTTGCATTTGCAGGATCGAAATGTGTTTCAATAAATAAGCCATCAACGTTATTTACAATACCCGCTCGGGCAATTGTTTCAATCATTTCTGGTCGTCCGCCCGTAACACCAGCCGCTTGATTGGGCTGTTGTAGCGAATGTGTCACATCCAGGATGGTAGGGGCAAAGGCACGCATTTCTGGAATGCCTCTAAAATCAACAATCATGTCTTGATAGCCAAACATGGTTCCTCTGTCTGTAATCCAAGCCTTGTTTGAACCCGCATCCTTTACTTTTTGAACGGCATGCTTCATGGCATCTGGACTCATAAATTGCCCTTTTTTTAAGTTGACAACTTTTCCTGTTTTTGCAGCCGCTACGACTAAGTCAGTTTGACGCACTAAAAAGGCAGGAATTTGTAAAACATCGACATATTGAGCCGCCTTTGCAGCATCCGATGCTTCGTGAATATCCGTTACTGTAGGAACGTTGAAAGTTTCAGAAACTTTGCGTAAAATTTTCAACGCTTTTTCATCACCAATTCCAGTAAAACTATCAATTCTACTTCGGTTGGCTTTTTTAAAACTCCCTTTAAAAATATATGGGATCTTTAATTTATCTGTAATTGCCACTACTTTTTCAGCAATTCTTAATGCCATTTCTTCACTCTCAATGGCACATGGACCCGACAGTAAAAAGAAATTATTTGCGTCAGTATGTTTAATATTTGGAATTTCAGATAAAATCATTTGTTGCTATTTTGTGCAAAAATACGAAATTAAATTAGCTATATTTATCCTTTTAAAATCAAATATAAATGAAAAGTATCGCTCCCATTATTTTAGTATTACTCATTGCAATATCATGTAAGAAGCAACCAACAATGATTCAAAATAAAACAGCTTCAATGGTTTATGAAATTGATTCTAATACTGTAAGGAAACACTTGTATACCTTAGCTTCAGACGAGATGGAAGGCAGAGGTACAGGAACTCCTGGAATAGAAAAAGCTGCGGTATATATCGAAAATGAATTCAAACGAATTGGCCTTGCTACCTTTCAAGATTTAGAAACCTACAGACAAACGTTCACATTTCAGCACCGAAGGACGCAAGAAAAGATAATCGCAAGTAATATTATTGGAGTTTTAGAAGGAAAAAGCAAGAAGGACGAATTTGTGGTGGTATCGGCCCATTTTGACCATTTAGGCATTCGGAAAACAACAGGGCAATTAGATTCTATCTACAATGGTGCCAATGACGATGCCTCTGGGGTCACTGGAGTTTTAGCCTTGGCCGAATATTTTAAAAATAAAGAAACCAATGAGCGAACCATCGTTTTTGTGGCCTTTACAGGAGAAGAAATGGGATTGAAAGGTTCTACACATTTTGGAAAAGGAATTGACGCCAACAAGTTTGTCGCAGGAATCAATTTAGAAATGATTGGGAAAACGCCAAGTTTTGGACCCAATACCGCTTGGTTAACCGGTTTTGATCGTTCTGATTTCGGGAAAATCATCCAACAAAATTTGGAAGGAACTGGCTATCAGTTATTTCCAGATCCCTACAAGAAGTTTAATTTGTTTTTTAGATCCGACAATGCTTCCTTGGCAAGATTGGGAGTACCGTCCCATACCTTTTCAACAACGCCCATTGATGTAGATGAAGACTATCACCAAGTATCCGACGAAGCTGCCACCTTGAACATGACCGTAATTACCCAAACAATACAAGCAGTCGCAAAGGGAACAGAAAGTATAATTAATGGGGTAGACACACCAACAAGAGTTGTTTTAGAAGAAAATAAAACTCCAAAAATGTTATCGAACTAATTCTCTAGAAGCCAAAAAGAATAGCTGCTATTTTTTAGAGATTCCCATTAAAGTCAAACCATATTGTACAAAGCTTTCGTATTTTTACCAATAATAAATTTTTGTTCATGAACCTACATTTTATTGCCATTGGCGGAAGCGCAATGCACAACCTAGCAATTGCACTGCACTTAAAAGGAGATCGAATTTCTGGGAGTGATGATGCAATTCACGATCCGTCCAAATCTCGCTTAGCTACCTATGGTTTATTGCCTGCAGCATTTGGCTGGTTTCCAGAAAAAATAACCTCGGACATCGATGCAATTATTTTAGGAATGCATGCTAAAAAAGACAATTCAGAATTGTTAAAGGCACAAGAACTAGGATTGAAGATCTATTCCTATCCAGAATTTTTATACGAACAATCTAAAAATAAAACCCGGGTAGTTATTGGAGGTTCCCATGGAAAAACAACCATTACTTCGATGATTTTACATGTCTTAAATTATCATGAAAGAGCTGTGGATTATATGGTAGGGGCACAACTAGAAGGCTTTGAGAATATGGTGCACTTAACAGCAGAAAATGATTTCATTGTTTTAGAAGGCGATGAATACTTGAGCTCCCCCATCGATAGACGCCCAAAATTTCATTTATACAAACCGAATATCGCTTTGTTAAGTGGAATTGCCTGGGATCATATCAATGTTTTTCCAACCTTTGAAAACTATGTGTCCCAGTTTAAAGTATTTACAGATGCTATGGTACACGGTGGTATTATGGTCTATAACCAAGAAGACGCTACCGTAAAAGAGATTGTGGAATCATCCGAAAATCATATTCAAAAATATCCCTATCAAACCCCCAAACATTTTATAGAGAATGGTGTTACCTTTATAGAAACCTCTGAAGGAGATTTGCCTTTAGAAGTCTTTGGTACTCACAATTTACAAAACTTGGCGGGAGCAAAATGGATTTGCCAACACATGGGCATTGATGAAGATGATTTCTATGAAGCAATTGCAAGTTTTTCTGGAGCAAGCAAACGTTTAGAGAAAATTGTAGAAAACAATACGAGCGTAATTTTTAAAGATTTTGCACACTCACCCTCGAAAGTAGAAGCAACTACCAAAGCGGTTAAAAAACAATACGAAAATAGAAATGTGCTAGCCTGTTTAGAATTGCATACCTATTCGAGTTTAAATGCTGCCTTTTTGGAAGAATATAAAGGAGCTTTGGACGCAGCAGATCAAGCGGTTGTTTTTTATTCCCCGGATGCCGTAAAAATAAAGCAATTAGAAGCAGTAACTTCAGCACAAATTGCAAAAGCATTTCAACGAGAGGATTTAATAATTTACACAAATCCACAAGAATTTAAAGCGTTTCTATATGCTCAAAGCCTAAAAAATACAGCACTGGTATTCATGAGTTCTGGTAATTATGGTGGATTAGACTTTGAAGAAGTGAAACACCTGGTTTCTTAGTAACCCCCTTAAAATTTAACTGCAATTTTTTTTTAGAATACTTCTTTTGTAACGAAACTGAGATTTTTAATTTCTAGGCTGTTTTTTTATCTAAAGAAATGTTGAAAATATTTCCCTGTAAAAAAGTCTCTTTTAGATGTCATTATTAAAGACTTTAGAAACCGTTTTAATCATTTCCTCATTGTTTGAATAAGTCAGTTGGTAGCATTTTAAAGATTCAAACCAATCTAAAAAGACCTGAGTATTTTCTTTTTTTGGTGAAATCCAAGAATCTGGAATCAATTGAGAAAAAGCGGCTATTTTATTGATTTTAGAAAACTGTAATGCTGCATTCTTTTCATACTTTATAAAGATCAATTCACGACAAGGTAAATGCTGAGTAAAATCAGTCGTATTTGGTTTTAAATAGCGAACAATTTTATGAAGACGTTTAAAATTATATTCTGCAGTTGTTGCCAATTCTGGATAGATGGGTAGCAAGGTGTCTAAACTATTTTTTTTGATAGAGATAGCCGCTGGAAAGCTATAAACTTCTTGTTTTTTTGCGTCGATAGGAACAAAATCATCTGCAATACATGTAAACCCATTTGCTTGTAATATTGCTAAGGAAGTGCTTTTTCCATTCCCAGAATCGCCTAAAAATAAAACTGTTTTTTTTGAATTCCCCACAGCAGAAGCATGAAAAACACCCATCCAATCTTCTTCTTTGTTTTGGTGAATTGCCTGTATTAGCTCCATTGAAAATTTTCCTTGAAAAAAATGAATTTCATTGGACTTCCAGCCATTTATGATCGTGTTATTGACCGCCAAAAACAGGTGCTTATTTTCAATAAAAACAATAAAATGGTGTTGGTGTTCTGTTGCGCTTACTTCTAAATGTGCGAATTTTGGATGAATATAAGAGAGTTCTATTTCATTGGAAAATTCAACCTTATATATAAGGTTATTTATTTTTTAAAATTTCTGAAATTCTAAAACTGATGGAATTTTTATTGTTTGGATAGCAACAGCCTTAGGTTGATCTGAAAGGGTATTCTCAAAATACCGTTCTTCCAATTCTGAAATAAAACCGATACATGCTTCTTTTGGAGTTGACATTTTCTCAGAGAGTTCCGCTGCAATAGTGTTTATTTCAATCCCTTTATTAAGTTCTTCTAATAGCTGTGCCGTGGTGTTTTCTAGAACGGTATATTCATTCTTCTGTTCAAGCCAGACAATTGTTTTGTCTTCAATAGGTTTAAAAAGTAAGTTCAATTTTTTTCTCATATCAAAGATTAAAGTTAGACATTTAGCAACAATCAAAGAAATCTAAAAAGCGAAATTCTAAAATAACGTTAATTCCTGAACGAATTTCCAATTTTGGGCATCTTTTGTACCCTTATTGGAGTAGCTAAAAAAAAAGAATGCTAAAAGAACTTTTTTGGCTGTCTAGGGTTAATGAACTAGTTTTTTCTCCAAAAAAATGGGGTAAATAAAATCAATACCGTAAACAATTCTAAACGACCAATTAACATTAAAAAGGAGCAAAACCATTTTGCTCCACTCGATAAATGTGCAAAGTTATCTACTGGACTCACAGAACCAATTGCTGGGCCAATATTCCCTAATGAAGAGGCTGCTGCACCCAATGCAGAGGTAAAATCCAAGCCTAAAAGAGTTAATGTTACAGAGGCCATTATAAAGATGAGCATATAGATGATAAAGAATGAAAGAATATTAAATACAATGGTATGGCTAACGGCCCTACCGTCATACCTTACTGGAATAATTGCATTGGGATGCAGTGCTTTTTTAAATTCCAGAAAACTATTTTTGAGCATAACAATATGTCGCATCACCTTAATCCCACCACTCGTAGAGCCAGCAGATCCTCCAGAGAAAAACAATGCAAAAAAGACTCCAGTTGCAAAGAAACTCCACATGGTAAAATCTGCAGAAACAAAACCAGTTGTTGTTACCACTGAGGTTACTTGAAAAAGCGCATGTCTTATAGCACTTTCATTTTTTCCAAAGATGGCTGGATGGTAAATTGATGTGTGTAAATTTGGATCTTGGAAAAAGAGAATTATAATCGCAATCACAGCAGCAATTCCAATAATACCAAATAAGTAATATTTAAACTCTTCACTTTGAAATACTTTTTGAATTTTTCCTTTTAAAGCAAAATAGGTGAGTACAAAATTTGTACCCGCAACGAGCATGAAAAAAATGACAATATATTGTACAAAAGGCAAGTGATTATAGTACGCCATACTGCTGTTTTTGGTAGAAAAACCACCCGTACTCACAGTAGACATGGCATGGTTAATTGCATCAAACCAGGTCATTCCCGCAATCTTAAGCAATAAGAACTCAACAAAAGTTAATAGCACATAAATGAAGTACAATCGTTTTGCAGTGTCTGTAATTCGTGGATGTAATTTATCTGCTGACGGCCCTGGCGCTTCCGCCATAAACAATTGCATTCCGCCAATTCCTAAGAGCGGTAAAATGGCAATAGTCAAAACAATAATTCCCATGCCTCCAATCCAATGGGTTGCACTTCTCCAGAATAAAATTCCTTTTGGCATGGATTCAATATCTGTCAATATGGAAGAACCTGTCGTAGAATACCCAGAGATGGTTTCAAAAAATGCATTGGTAATATTGGGGATGGCCCCGGATAAAAGATAGGGGAGCATCCCTGTGATGGAGAGTGTCAGCCAACCCAAAGTAACAATTAAGTAACCCTCTTTTTTTTGAATACTGGTATTTTTTGGTTTGTTAGAGAAGTAGAGAAAGGCACCCACTAGCACTGTGATAATTCCAGCATTTAGAATTCCCCACATTTCATTTTCGCCATGAAAGTAACTAAAAGGAAAAGCAATAAACATAAACAACCCATTTAAAACAGCAGTAATGCCTAGAAAACGGTAAATTATTTTTATGTTTAAATTTTTCATCTTAATTAAAAAGACTTTCTACGGTACTAATGGCTTCGGGTAAACAGAAGACAATTACTTTGTCTCCATCTTGAATTTGCATGTCTCCAAAAGACATCATTGCATTTCCGTCTCTAATAATTCCGCCAAAGACTGCTTCTCTGGGGAAACCTAAATCTTTAATCGGGGCTTTTGTTATTTTTGCATTGGGTTGTACTTCAAATTCAAAAACTTCGGCGTCAATATTGTGAAGATTGGCCAAAGCCAAAATTTCCCCTTTTCGAATGTGTCTAAAAATATTGCTCGCTGCGATTAGTTTTTTATTGATAAGAGATTCAATACCAATGGTTTGTGAGATGTCTATATAATCCATATTCTCTACCAAAGCAATTGTTTTTTTAACGCCTTTCGATTTTGCAACCAAACAAGACATGATATTGGTTTCTGAATTGCCTGTAACAGCAATAAAAGCATCCATTTCTCGAATGTTTTCCTCTTCTAGAAGCTCTAAATCTCTACCATCTCCATTGATCACCAATGTGTTGCCTAATTCTTCCGCCAGCGCAGCAGCTTTCTCTCTGTTTTTTTCAATCAACGTTACCTTAAAGTTGTCTTCACAAAGGTTTCTTGCTGTTTTTTCACCAATACTACTACCGCCTAAAATCATCACATTTTTAATGTTCAGATGTTTTTTTCCAATAATGGGATATAATTTTTTGATGCTATAGTTTGGGACCGAAAAATAAACTTGATCGTCTACCTCATACTTCGTATCTCCACGAGGAATAATCGTTTGAGAAACCCCTTCTCTTTTGATAGCAATTGTAATAAAATCGACATCAGAGAATTTCTTTTTTGCTTCTTTTACGGTCAAATCAACAATCGGAGATTTGTAAGAAAGAGTAGTACCCATTACATTAAATAACCCGTTTTCAAACGCAATAGTTTCGTTAAAGGAAGATTGATTTAGCTGCATTTTAATTTCGTCTGCAGCCAATTCTTGCGGAGAGATCATGAAATCCACTCCAAAATCTTTGAAATTAATTTCAGTGGTATTTAAAAACTCAGTGCTGTCTATTCGTGCAATTGTTTTTTGAACACCTAAAGATTTTCCAATAACACAAATTGTGAAATTTGTATTAGGGCTATCTGTAACTGCAATTAGTAAATCTGCAGAATCAATGCCAATCTCTTTTAATAATTGAATAGAAGTAGCATCCCCTTTTTTGGTAATCACATCTAAATGATTATTCAAGTAGTTCAACTTCTCGGAATCAAAATCTATAATATACGTATCCTGAGATTCGTAAGAAAGGAGTTTAGCTAAGTGAAAACCTACATCTCCAGCACCAGCTATAATAATCTTCATATTTAAAATATAGAAATAGACTGCTAAGATAAAAAAGAGTTCGCCAGTAAACGTAAAAAAAACTGTTTTTAAGTATTTTTAGCTATTTTTTGTACTTTTAGTAAAAAAAAAGCCATGAAAAAATTAACCATAAAAGGATGGGCTTTAGATGATAGACCCCGAGAAAAATTAGTGTTAAAGGGGAAGAAATCACTTTCAGATGCGGAACTAATAGCCATTTTAATTGGTTCAGGAAGTAAAAATGAAAGTGCTGTTTCTTTATCCAAAAAAATATTAATTTCCGCCAATAATAATCTGAACGAGTTGGCAAAACTATCTGTTGAAGAATTAACCAAATTCCACGGAATTGGAACTGCAAAGGGCATTGCCATTATTACAGCCTTAGAATTAGGGAAAAGAAGGCAATTAGAAACCGCTTTAGAACTCCCCAAAGTTTCCACCAGTAAAGGTGTATTTCATCTGATGCAACCGATTATTGGAGATTTACAGCACAAAGAGTTTTGGGCGATATTTCTGAGCAACTCAAACAAAGTAATTGCCAAACACCGATTAAGTAAAGGCGGGTTAACTGCAACGATAGTAGATGTAAGATTGCTTTATAGGAAGGCCTTAGGGACTGGATGTGTGGGGGTAATCGTTTGTCATAATCATCCTTCTGGGGAATTAACCCCAAGTGCTGCCGACATGGAAATCACTCAAAAAATTAAAGATGCGGGGAGTACTTTAGATATAAAACTGCTCGATCATTTAATTATTACCGAAAAATTGTATTTTAGCTTTGCTGATGACGGAATTTTGTAAATTCACCATTCTTAATACTCACTCAATCCTTTTATTTGATACTCGTTTATACACATAAAATTACCCCAAGAATACGATATGTTTTCAAACATATTTTTACGAGGACTTTATCGACCACTGTTGACTTTACTTCAAAAATTGAAGATTTTGTTGCCCACAATGGCCCTAAAATGTCTTATACCAAGAATCCATTAGGAAGCGAGTTTTTTGTTAGAAGTAGTAATATTATGTTCGAACAAGGTGTTAACAATATGGAAATAAATGTTTCCAAATGGGATGCCGTTCCTTGCTTTTTTAATGCAGGTTCAAAATCATCCATTCCCTATGACATTTTTGCTGCTAGTTTCTATTTAATTTCACGTTATGAAGAGTACTTACCTCATGTAAAAGACCACCATGGCCGATTTACTGCTGAACAAAGTATCGCCTATGAGTATCAATTTTTAGAAAAACCAGTAATCGATATTTGGGCATACAAATTTTTATCAATTTTTAAAGAAAAGTTTCCAACTTATACCTATCCTAAAAGAAAATATGAATTCATTTCTACCATAGATGTAGACAATGCATTTGCCTATAAACACAAAAGTTTACTCCGATCCATTGGGGGGTTTCTAAATGATATTTTCACGCTAAAATTTTTAAGTATTATCAAACGTTTTGCAGTCTTATTTAATCTTAAAAAAGACCCATTCAACACTTTTGATAAAATTTTAGCATACAAGAACAAGTACAAAGTAGCAACACTCTTCTTTTTTTTAATTGCCGATTATACCACTTATGACAACAATGTGTCAACCGCAAAACCTAAATTTAGATTGTTGATTAAGTCCATTGTCGATTATGCTAAAGTTGGCTTACATCCTTCTTATTTTACGATGCAAAACAGTGCGTTGTTAAAGAAAGAAAAAGAACGTTTGGAAGACATTACCAATATGCCAACAAAAAGATCGCGACAACATTATCTGCGTTTTAGCCTCCCAGAAACCTATCAAAATCTAATCGATTTAGAAATTGAAGAAGATTATTCGATGGGCTATGCCAGCAATGTAGGTTTTAGAGCAGGAACCTGTACTCCTTTTTATTTCTATGACTTGGATTTTGAAATACAAACCCCTTTAAAAGTATTTCCATTTGCATTAATGGACACAACTTTAAATGACTATATGAAGTTAACTCCAAAGCAATCTTTAGGGAGAATAAGAGACCTGAGAAATCAAGTAAAGGCAGTAGATGGAGTCTTTATTACCCTATTCCATAACGAAAGCTTGAGCGATTTTTTGCGTTGGAGAGGTTGGAAAAGACTCTATGAATCCATGCTAAAAATCGCCACTTCATAAAGATGATCTATTGCATTAAAAGAAAGGATTTAGATGTTGAGAAATATGATGCTTGTATTGCCGCATCTGTGCAATTCAGAATTTATGCGTTTTCATGGTATTTAGACGCTGTTTCCGAGAATTGGGAGGTCCTAATTTTGAATGATTACGAAGCTGTGATGCCGCTTCCCTGGAAGCAAAAATATTTTTTAAAATACATTACACAACCTTTTTTTTGTCAGCAATTAGGCATTTTTTCCTTCGTACCTATTACCCTTCAAATTCAGGAAAACATGATCCGTCGGATTCCTAAAAAGTTTATGAGAACGTCCATAAACTTCAATGCTGATAATTTTTTGAATGCTAACATGAAGTTGAGAAAAAATGCGCTTTTAACAATAGAAAATGTATATGAAAATATGCATGCTAAATTTAATAAAAACAGAAAAAGAGCCCTCAAAAAAGCAAGTTCATTGGGATTTACTTTTCAAGAAAACATCGCTGCAAATGAGTTTTACGATTTTTATGTGTTGAATGACAAAAATCATCGCACCCATGTTTCAATGAAAAAAGTACTTCAAAATATTTTAAATTTAAAGACACAAGCTGTTCAATGTTATGGGATCAAAAGAAATACAGTTTTAATTGCTGGAGTGTTGCTTTTAGTAGATCCCAAAAGAATTACCTATTTAATACCTGTTGCTAGTGCGTTTGGAAAAAAGAATGCTGCGGCAACCTTACTTGTAGATGAAATTATTAAAAAGTATCGGCATAGCCATCAAATTTTAGATTTTGAAGGTTCTATGATTCCTGGAGTTGCTAAATTCTATGAAAGTTTTGGGACAACGTATGAAGATTATCCTACTTTTTCGAAAAATTTTATTTAGGAATTTTTCTGTGAAATTTCATCTCAGTGAGTGTTTCTTCGTAAGGCTTATTTTCTTTGATTACTTTGCAAGGGTTGCCAACGGCAATAGAATTTGACGGAATCGCTTTACAAACAACAGACCCAGCGCCAATAATGACATTATCTCCAATACGTACTCCCGGTAATACAATGCTATTTGCTCCAATAAAAACATTGTCACCAATAACAATTGGAGCGGTTTTTGTATGTTCCGAATGCCTTGTGTGCGCATGATTTGCAGAGATGATTTTTGAACCCGTTCCAAAACCTACATTATTCCCAATAATCAATCCGTTATTGGCTTGTACGTATACATTTGGATTGTCTCCCGGATCGCATAAGATCCCTTTTTTAATATTTTCAGGTGCCAATACCTTGGAAGTAAAATGAACCGGCCAACTTGCTTTTGGGTTGAGTCGGAATAGTTTTTGGGGAATCCAATAATGAAAAAAAAGAATGTAATATTTTTGATACCCATACTTTTGACGGAAGTAGGTAGGATATAATAAATGAATCAAATGCCCAAAGATTAAAAAATCTAGCCTTTCAAATAAAGTCGGTTTTATCATGAGTAGGATTGTTTTTTTATAATTTTCAAAAAATAAAGAGTCAATATTAAATAAGCAATACCTCCCAAAAAGGATAGGATATAAATTGTATAGGTTAGCTCATGCATTATAAAGCCAATATAAAAAGCAATACAATTGATTACTAAAAGAATTGCATTGAAGAGCAAACTTATATTGTTTTTATCTAAAACTACAATGATATTGCTAATTGGACTAAATGAGGATCTGCTTAAAACAAGAAAAGATAGCAGCAGTAAATACTTTCTTAAATTGACCCAGTTGTCTGTTAAAAACATTTCTAATAAGTATATCCCAAGGGTATTCATTAGCACTAAAAATAAAAACATGGTGCCAACATTAAAGCGAATGATTTTTTTAGTGGTTTTTAAAAGCTCTTTTTTTGAGGTATTCATTAGGCTAGATGCCTTTTCAAAGTATACCGTTGAAATGGAAGAAGAAATTATAAAGAGCGGCATTGTCAAAATCTTTTGACTGAAAAAATATACGCCTGCATCCTTAAGGCTAAAAAAAGCAAAGATGAATAACGGAATCGACTGTGATGCTAAATTGTTTATAAACCTAGAGGGAAGTAAGAAGGTCATTATAGAGCTATTAAAACTCAGATTTGTTTTAATAATCTTAAAATCGATTGCATTGAAGTAATTTTTATTTTTAAAACTAAAATACAAAGTAACAATGAGCAATGAAATAAACGAGCTATAAACCAATCCGTAAAGGCTATATTTTATGTAAAATGCAAATTGAAAAAAAACATTGATGAGAACTAAAAGTATTTTCGCAAATGAAATGGAGGAAAAATTCTTGTTACTAGTCAGGAAAAATTCATGCGTTTTATTATAACTCAGCAAAATGGCACTCAATAGAGCGAGCATTAAAACATTAAAATCCATTCCCTTATCAAAGAAAATAATATAAAAAGGAAGAAGTACCAGGGTGCCAATAACGGTCATTACCGGGATGAGTATGAATAGAAAATTAAACCAATGATTTCGCGTGAATTCCTCTTTGCAGGTAACAATATAATTGTCTAGTTGTAGCGAATTCAAAACAGATAGAATGGAAGAAAAACCAATAAAAACGCTCAGAATACCGTAGGCTTCACTTCCGTATATTTTTGCAATAAAAAGAGAACTAATCACTGCAATAATTTGTGCAATTAAAGTACCTTTAAACATTATAAGAATGTTCTTATAAAAAGTAGATAAATGGTTTTTGTTTACTTTTGGAGTCAAAAAATAACTTTTTATCAAATATAAAACAATTGGCACGGATTAAACACGTCTTTTTCGACTTAGATCATACGCTTTGGGATTTTGAAAAAAATTCAGACCTTACTTTTCAAGAATTATTCAAGAAGTATCAGATTGATCTTGATATTGCTATTTTTTTAGAAGTGTATAAGCCCATTAATTTTAAGTATTGGCGTTTGTATCGACAAGAAAAAGTGAGCAAAGAACAACTGCGTTATCAAAGATTAAAAGAAGCATTTGATGCTGTCCATTTTTCTATTTCTGACGAATTAATAGACACCTTGGCCATTCAATATATAAAACTAATGCCAAATTTTAACCATCTTTTTGACGGAGCTATCGATATTTTAAACTATTTGAAAGACACATATCAATTGCATATTATTACCAATGGATTTGAAGAAGTACAGACCAAGAAAATGAAAAGTTCAAAGATCTATCATTATTTCGATCAAGTAATTACCTCGGAGTCTGTCGGAGTCAAAAAACCAAATCCATTAATTTTCAAACATGCTTTGAGTGTTGCAAAAGCTACCAAAGAAAATTCAATTATGATTGGCGATAGCATCGAGGCCGATATAGAAGGAGCGATCAACTTTGGTTTCAAAGCTATTTATTGTGACTTTGAAAATACGAATCCGAAAGGGAATACGTTTGTAACCGTGAGAGCCCTTCATGAAATAAAACAATTGCTATAATTTTACTAAAACTAAAGCCATATACTTTAAAAGAAAATTAATGAAACATTTTAAAATAGGGATATTCCTTATGTTCCTTTTCTCAGTGGCATGCTCAGAAAAGTTAGATTTTAAGCAAGTAGAGGAATTTGAGCATCGGCCAGTCATAAAAACACCCCTTGTTTATTTCACTTTATATTCCAATGATTTTATAGACACGGTATCAGGTGCAGAAAATGTGAACCCATTATCTGACGTGTCGGATTTCCGTATTCTAGAGAATGCGTATCTCCGAGATAACTTGGAAAAAATTATTATTGATATCGAAGTTAAGAATGAAATAACCAGAGATTTTACTGTGGAGATAGTATTTTTAGATGATAATGGAACGGTTATCTACACCCTAAGCACGCTAAATGTACCCCCTCAAAATGAAGCATTTACCTATCAAGAAAGCATTGAAGTTCGTTTAAATCCAATTATTTTGAACACTAGAAAAACTAGAACATCGGTAACCATTTCTGGAGCCGCTACACCCCTCATTGAAAACGACCCAAGAGCGTTTGAATTAAAATCCGCTGGAACCTATTTTATAGCTGCCGAATAATTATGAAGAAATTCTTTTTTCTGATGCTGCTCTTTGTGTCTATAGATACATTGACGCAAAACAAACAAGTTTTATACGGTTTTGCAGAAAACCCTCAAACCCTCTTATTAAACCCAGGAGCAGAAACAAATTATAAGTTTCATATTGGAATTCCTTTTCTCTCGGGGATGTCTGGAGATGTTGCCCTAAAGAACTTCAAATTAAACGATCTTTTTTCTGAAGATGGCATTGATTTCAATACAAAAATTTTTCGACTTTTAAATAAGTTGGCACCCGAAGATCACCTAAAACTGAACGTTCAAATCGATGTTTTAAATGCCGGTTTTAGAGTGAACGATAAAACCTATATTAGTTTCGGCTTTTACCAAGAATTGGATGCCATTGCTTACTGGCCCAAAGATGTAATTACGTTGTTAAATGAAGGGAATGCCCCTTATCTCAATAAAAGCTTTGACTTGTCACAACTTCTTTATAAAGTAGATTTTGTAGGTGTCTTACATGTTGGGATGTCCAGAAAAATAAATCAAAAGCTCACATTAGGAGGTAGGTTTAAGGTATATTCCTCCACATTAAATATCGAAACTCAAAATAATTCCGGAACCTTTACAACACAACTAGGAACAAACAATATATATACCAACTATTTGAACACCATCGATTTGAATTTTTTATCTGCAGGTTTGGTTGTAAACGATGCATATTTAGAAAACCCGATGGAACTCATTACCAACTCTTTTTTAGGAGGAAGTTTGGGAGTTGGACTCGATATTGGACTCACCTATCATCTTTCGCCCAGATTGGAGTTTACAGGAAGTATAATCGATTTTGGATACATCAATTATTCAAAAAAAGTTCAAAACACCACCGTAAAAGGAAGCTATACTTTTGAAGGAGTAAATTTTTTGTTTGACCCCGCTAACCCAACAAATTATTGGGCAGAGTTAAATGCCGATTTTGAAGAGAAAGTACCAAGGGGCAACAACACGAATGCCTATGCTTCTTGGAGACCGACAAAAGTAAATGCAGCTTTAAAATACAGTTTTGGTTCGGAAAGAAGAAGTAAATTTTGCTATGACAATACCTTCAAGGAATTTTATACGGATGCTATCGGACTCCAAATGCACACCATTATGAGACCTTTACGTCCGCAATATGCCTTAACGGGTTTCTATGAGAAGACATTTACAGAAAAACTACATGCAAAAGTAACCTATACGGTAGACGATTATTCTTTTCATAATGTAGGTGTCGGAATTTCTACTCAAATAGGAAATATCTCTCTTTTTGGCATGGTAGATACTCTTTTTGCTTTCAATAACCTGGCAAATGCGAGCAGTGCTTCCTTTCAAATGGGTCTCAATCTAATTTTTGATTAGTTTGAATTAATAGCCATATTTATCTTTCCATCTTTTTCTTAAAAGATCTCTAAATTGATTTTCACGTGGATTATTTCCTGGGTTATAGAGTTTCTTCCCTGAAATTTCTTCAGGTAAAAATTCTTGATTCACAAAATTTTCAGGATAATTATGAGAATACGCATACTCTTTACCATAGCCAATATCTTTCATTAATTTTGTTGGAGCATTTCGTAAATATAGCGGTACCGATAAGTCTCCAGTTTGTTTTACGAGATTCTGAGCTTCATTTATAGCCATGTACGAAGCGTTACTTTTTGCAGAATTTGCAAGGTATACGGCACATTGACTCAAAATAATACGAGATTCAGGATGTCCAATAACTGCCACAGCTTGAAACGTATTATTTGCCAATATAAATGCTGTTGGATTTGCATTCCCAATGTCTTCTGAAGCCAATATGAGCATCCTTCTTGCAATAAACTTTACATCTTCACCACCTTCGATCATTCTCGCTAAATAATACACAGCAGCATTTGGATCACTCCCTCGTATCGACTTTATAAAAGCAGAAATGATATCATAATGCTGTTCACCAGTTTTGTCATACCGAGCCGTATTCTTTTGAACCCTAGACAAGACCAATTCGTTGGTGATTTCAATGCTTTCTTCAGCGCCAACAATCAGCTCAAAAATATTGAGTAATTTGCGAGCATCCCCTCCTGAAACTTGCAATAAAGCCGCAGTTTCTGTGAGTTGAATGTCTTTCGTAGAGATCAATACATCCTTTTCAATCGCCCTTTTTAATAAGTTGATGAGGTCGTCCTTATCAAAGGAATTCAAAATATAAACTTGGCAACGAGAGAGGAGGGCAGGGATGACTTCAAAACTTGGGTTTTCTGTAGTCGCACCAATAAGGGTTACCCATCCCTTTTCTACAGCACCCAATAAAGAGTCTTGTTGAGATTTACTAAAACGATGAATCTCATCAATAAATAGAATGGGGTTTTTTGCGGTAAACAGTCCACCACTTTTTTTGGCTTTCTCAATAACCTCTCGTACCTCTTTTACTCCAGAACTAATGGCACTCAGCGTATAAAAGGGCCTTTTCGATTCCGTAGCTATAATATTCGCTAGTGTGGTTTTACCAATTCCAGGGGGTCCCCAAAGAATTAATGAGGGAATGATACCTTGTTTGATGTGATTTGTTAAAATACCATTTTCACCCACCAAATGTTGCTGACTTATATAATCTTCAAGATGTTTCGGACGGATTCTTTCTGCCAATGGTGCATTCATAAGGTAAAAATAACAAAGTTTTCTGACAGAATCTGTAAGAATCTACTTTGGTTCATTTTTTGTTACTTTTGGACTCATGAAACAGACAAATCAACTCAATTTTTCAAAATCCATGCTTACAATACCCATCTTGTATATTTTGGTGATTTGGATGCTCTACTTTATAGAAATTAAATTTGGATATAATTTTAATAAGTATGGTGTGTATCCTAGGGATTTTAAGGGGCTTAGAGGTGTTTTTTTAACACATTTCATTCATAGTAATACAACTCATCTCTTCAACAACTCAATCCCTTTATTTGTGCTCCTTTTAATTGTTTTTATGTTTTATAAAGAAGTTGCGCTTAAAGTATTGGCGTATGGTGCGCTCCTAACAGGTTTTCTTACGTGGATTATTGCAAGAGAATCCTATCATATTGGTGCCAGTGGTGTTGTGTATCTGCTATTTAGTTTTGTTTTCTTTAGTGGTCTTCTCAAAAAGCATTTCAGATTGGTTGCTGTTTCCTTGATCGTAATTTTTTTGTACGGAAGCATGATTTGGTATGTTTTACCCATTAAAGACGGTATGTCCTGGGAAGGTCATTTGTCTGGTTTTGTAGTTGGGCTTGTATTTGCCTTCTTATATAAAAATAAAGGCATTCAAAAAATCGAACCTTATTACGAAGAAACAGCATTCGATTTATTATTTGATGAAAACGGTAATTATGTACCTCCTAAAATTGCGGAGGAACTTCATGATGATGTAAAAATTCCAATTACTAACAAAGAGGAGTGATCTCCAATTTATGAATTGTCACTTAGAGTTCTTTGTCGGATGGTTTCATATAGAAAAGCACCACAAGCAACAGACACATTCAAGGATTCAATCTCTCCCAACAAAGGCAATTTCGCTTTAAAATCGACCATTTTTAAAATGGAAGGATTAACACCACGATGCTCAGAGCCCATAATGATTGCAATGGGTTGGTTGAGTGCTACTTCGTAAATGGATGTTTCTGTTTTTTCGGTTGCTGCTACTGTTTTAATATCAGAAGCTTGCAGCATATAGATTGCATCTTTGATATGGTTTACTTTACAAATCGGAATTTTAAAAGCTGCACCAGCAGAAGTTTTTATGGTTTCTGCATTTACTGGAGCACTTCCGTTTTTTTGAACAATAACAGCGTCTACGCCTGTACATTCTGCCGTTCTTAAAATAGCTCCAAAGTTACGTACATCAGATAGTTGATCTAATAATAAGAAAATAGGTGCTTCTTTAGTTTCGATTACTTTTTCAATCAAGGCTTCTAAATCGTGAAATGCAACTGGAGAAATCTGTGCAACTGCTCCTTGGTGACTCCTGTATTTAGAAAGACGGTCTAATTTTTCTACGGGTACCACGCTGGTTGTGATTCCTTTTTCTTTGATCAAAAGATTCAACTCAAAAAATAAGCTCCCTCTTAAACCCTTTTGAAGGTAGATTTTGTTGATTGTAGATCCACTATTTATGGCTTCAATAATAGCTCTAATCCCAAATATATTTGTTGATGCTGTTGTTGCTGTTGTCATGCTGCAAAGATATGTTAAATTAAGTGCAAAAAAAACCATCTCTTAGCAGAGATGGTTTTTTAAAGTATGATTTTTATGCTCTAGATACTAAAGTCTACAGAAGTACTACCTCCATAAGAAGATGCACTTACATTCGCAACTTGAACACCGTCAGCAGTTACTACATAAGAAGTACCACCGTCTCCGTATCCATCAAAGATTTGTAATTGGTAATCTCCTGAAGGAACACATTCTTGGATGGTAACACCACCAGTCATTCCAGCATAAGCACCGTATCCTGGTGTAGCTTGACTTGCCAATACAATTACTCCTGCATTCACATCAACCAATCTCCAGTATACTTCTTCTGGCCAGCTATCAAAACCTAAGACCATCTTTACCTTAACTCCGTTGTTTGGACATCTTAGTCCCACATTAATTGTTAAGTCTTCACCTGTATAAATTTCAGGAGCGTTCGTTAAAGAAACTACTAAAGTTTGAGATGCAAATGGTGACATATTTACATCCGTTAAGTCGATGCTTAATGTTGCTACATTTGATCCAGCTGCAAAAGTTACAGTTGTTGGTACAACATAAGCCGCCGCATCAACATCCGTTGAAGCTCCAACAACAGCGATTCCTACTGTTCTTTCTTGATCAGAAGTATTGGCTGCATAAACTTTAACCTCTTGAGTAATAGACCCACCTTGGTCAAAAGTAATATCCATACTAGAGGTCTCAAACGTAATGTAAGGAGTGTCTTGTGGCTCTACTTCGTCGGTACAACTGTTTAATGTAAAAACAGCTATACACATGTATAAAAGTATTCTTAATTTGTTCATTTTTATGAGTTTTAATAATTAGCGATCCCTCTGTAAAAAGCGATCGCTAAAGGTTATTATTGGTTTTGTGTGCTAATGAAAGGGTTGTATTGAATTTCTCCTTCTGGAATTTCAAAAGTCATTCTTTCATCGTTATAAGGAATAGCTTCACCTACAAATGAAAGGTGATTTGCACCCCTTGTAGCAGTTGCCTTGTTACGTTTCATTGCTAAGTAACTTTTACCTTCACCCCATAATTCAATACGAGTCTGTAAGTAAATTTCATCCTTCAATGCTTGTCCTGACAATCCATCAATATAAGATGCATCAGGAACTCTTGTACTCACTAAGTTTTTAAGATGTACTCTTGCAGCACCGTCATTACCAGCAAATGCAGCCATTTCAGCAGCCATTAAGTGCATTTCTGCAACTCTCATGTATACATAATCTGCTTTTACGATTGAAGAAGTACCCGTGTGAACTCTATCTTCATCATAAAACTTATATAAAGGCATTAAGTGTTGTGCAAAAGAAGTATTGTTTAAAAACTGTCCTTTTCTGATATCATCTGAAGGAATCTGTGCAAATAAAGAAGCATCAATTGCTTTTAAATCTCCATAAGCTGGATAACTATAGCTATAGTAATCCATTTGTCCCCACCAAGAGATCAAACCTAAACCAATATCTTGATTTAAATCAACACCCCACATCCATCCTGGAGTATTTACATTGTTAAATCCACCAGTCACTTCAGCACCAACCATAACTGGATAGCTACCGATAGCCTGAACAGCCATGTTGTAGGCTTTGGTATAATCTGTACCTCTTGAACCCAACACATAAGCATACAATGCTTTTGCTACATCTTGATTGATTTCTGTTTTATTATCTCTGTTGAAACCTTCTAATAACGCAATTGCATCTGTTAAATCAGATTCCATTAAGTCATAGATCTCACTTGCAGGCACTTTAGGACCATTTTGATCCGCTGCAGAACGGTAGATTGGTAAAATTGGCTCACTAGCATTATATTCTTTCTGGTAGAAATTCGCTAAGTAAAAATAAGAATGTGCTCTCAAAGCTTTCGCTTGACCCATTGTATATTTATTCGCCTGGCTTTCTGGAGTTGCATCCATTCCACCCAATCCATCGATCACTGAGTTACATCCTCTAATGATTCTGTAGTAATATCTCCAAACTTGTCTGTTATCACCAAAAGTAAAATCTTGTGGTGCACCAAATTCAGTAATAGATGCTCTATACCATCCGTATACACTTTGACTTAAGGCAACGTCTCCAGATAACATATCAGAAAATACATCATATGATTTCATTCCAAAATCATCATGTCCACCTGTTCCACCTGTTCCAGTTGTAAATGTCAATGCATATACACCTGACATTAAACCAGTAGGTAGGGAAGGGTCTAAAGCAGCCGCTTCTTCAAATTGCACAGAAGTTAAAGTTCCTGTGTTGGTCAATACTGGATCTTCTAAGAAGTCCGGTTCACAGCTTAAGCTTAATAAAGCTACTGCTGATAGTAATCCGTAATTAAATAATTTATTCATTTTCTTGTTTTTTTTTAAATTAAAATTTTAATCTAACACCTAAAGTTATGGTAGTCATTGGTGCGTATAATCTACGTCCTGAACTTCCACTTTCACTTGTAGTTGGTAAGAATCCTCTTCTAGCAGTATTCATAAATAAGTTATCTGCAGACATCCATATGTTGAATGTGTCTAATCCTTTACCTTCTAAGAATGTGCTAGGTACATTATAACTTACATTCACATTGTTTAATGCTAAATGGTCAGTTGATGTAACGAATCTTGAAGAATAAGATGTTGCATTTTGATCAGCACCATCCGCTAAACGAGGAACATCTGTAATTTGACCAGGTGTTGTCCATCTGTTAGCGATGTCTCTACTGTAGTTGTTTCCAACTGCACCAAAACGATCTGACATTAATTCACCATATTGTCCATCATATGCATAACCTCCTAAACTATAAGTAAACTGAGTAGAAAAAGTAAAGTCTTTTACTCTACCTGTTAATCTAAATGCTCCTCTGATATCAGCGATACCCGATTTGTTTAAATATACTTCTGATGCTTCAGCATAAGATTTCGTTACTCTTTTCTTGATATTTGCTCCAGGAACAACTTGTTGATATTCAACAATAGAACCAGATGCATTTGTTACATCAGCATCTGCAGGAATCCATGAGTTTGCACCCGAAGTTGGTTCGTCTGCATCAAAAACACCATTGTTGTTAATATCATCGTAATACTGGTACCACATTGGTGCTCCATCAGATGGATCTACACCAGCCCATTCACGTGCATAGAAATCAAAGATAGATCTACCTACAGATAATACACCGTTAAGCACTTGTTGGTTTCCTGTTGCAGGATCCAATGGCATTTCAGTAATTCTATTTTCAATGATCTCACCATTCACATTCAAATCTAATGAGAAATCTTTTTTGTTGATTAAATGACCTGTTAAATCAAATTCATAACCTACGTTTTCAAGCTCACCATCATTTACTAAAATAGAAGAGATCCCTTGAGATGGTCCTACATTTCTATTAAAGAATTGATTTTTTGTTTTCTTGCTATAGTAATCTAAAGATCCTTCAACAACACCTAAGTCAAATTCAACACCTGTTTGTAACATTTCAGACTCTTCCCAAGTAAGGTCTGGATTTCCATTACCACCTGGTGCAATTGAAATGTTTCCAGCTAAGTTACCAACATTAAATGTATCATAACCTGATGTTAATCCAACACCTGCTTGATCACCCGCTACACCCCATGAAGTTTTAACTTTTAAAAACTCTATAAAGTCTATATTTTGGATGAAGCTTTCTTCAGACATTACCCATGAAGCACCAACAGAACCAAATGTTCCCCACTTCTCGTTCGCAAATCTTGAAGAACCATCATGTCTTAAAGAACCTGTTAAGTAGTACTTTCCATCATAGTTATAATCAAATTTACTGAAATAAGATTCAATGGTATATCCTCCAGAGTATCCAGATGCTTGACCTAAACTTTCTTGGAAGTTATCTAAATCTAATAAGAATGCACTTACTTGTAATGCTTTACCAGCAGAACCACCTGCATCTGTAGATGCTTGGCTTTCGTGAGCAGCTAACACATCTAAAGTATGCGCTCCCCAAGAATTGCTGTATCGGATTATTTGTTGAATGTTTTCACTCAAACGTGAGAAATCAGTTACATAAATACTACCCTGAGTTGTTTGTCCAGTTCCATAGAATTTATTTGTATAATCTCTGTTCTTTTGGTTTAAATATTGAACACCATAGCTAATCTCAGCAGTAACATTTTTAAACAAATCAATGTTTGCTCTAAAGTTTCCATTAAATTCGTGACGATCCGTTCCGTTAAAATCATATTTAGCAGATGCAATAGGGTTTAATCCATTTGCATTTGGTCTGTCTCTAAATCCTGATGTAGAACCGTAATCATATTGGTTTCCACCATAAAAAGTATCTGGTACTAATTCACCGTTGTCATCTCTTAAGAATACAGGGAAAATTGGTGCCATTTTATCAGCAAATTCTGTAATATTTTCAGAACCGTTGGTTTGACCGTTTGCAATTGATTCAGAGTATGCATAGTTGATGTTTGAATTCAACTTTAACCAAGGCTTCACTTTGGTATTTAAGTTCAAACGAGTTGTATATCTCTTGTATCCAGTGTTGATAGAATATCCATTGTCTTCTAAATAACCAAAAGATGCGAAGTATCTTGTGTCTCCAGCTCCTCCACTCATTCTTAAGTTTGCTTCCGTTCTGATCGCAGCGCTAAATGATAAGTCAGCGAATCTCTGAGGAGTATACTTTCTTGTAATTCCTGGTCTAACCATTCCTGTAGCAGGATCAATTAATTCAGCACCATTTGATACATTCCACATATTGTAACCTGTAGCTACATAGTTGTTTGTAAATAAGTTTGCATTTGCAAAACCAACTGGATCAGGTCTCCCGTCAACTACAGCCTTGTTTTTAATTCCTTCCCAAACATATCCAATGTATTCTTCTGGACTCCTTACAACGTTGTATCTTGGGATCAATTGATCGTTGATACTTGTTTTTACGTCAACTTCGATATAAGACTTTGACGTAGAACCCGTTTTCGTAGTAATTACTACTACTCCGTTTGCTCCTCTAGAACCATAAATTGCAGTTGCAGTTGCATCTTTCAATATAGTAGTACTAGCGATATCCGAAGGGTTAATAGAATTGATACTTCCTGTATAAGGAACACCATCTACTACATACAGTGGACTTCTGTTACCGTTTACAGAACCATACCCTCTAATTCTAATTGTTCCAACAGAACCAGGTTGACCAGAACTGTTAATTACAGTAACACCCGCTACCTCACCAATAAGAGCACCTGTTACGTTAGAAAAAGATTTTGCTTCTAAATTTTCTTGACTCACAGTTGATGCTGTACCAGCAAATGCTTTTTTCGTAGTTGTACCATATCCAATAACGATAACTTCGTCTAAAACATTGTCTTCATCAACAGACAACGTTACGTTTATCGTGTTCGATGCACCTACTGTTTTTTCTACAGCACTATATCCTAAATATCTAAAGACTAAAACGTCACCGTTGTTAGCTTTAATAGAATATTTCCCATCAAAATCAGTTTCTGTTCCTTGATTTGTTCCTTTAATAACAACACTAACTCCTGGTAAAGTTCCCGAGCTTTCGGAAACTGTTCCTGAAATAGTTTTTTCTTGTGCAAAGGTAATTTGCACCACAAACGCCAGTAATAGCGTTAAAATTCCATTAAACTTTGTCTTCATTTTATGATTATTTGAATTATTTAACCCCAAAAGTCTTAAAATTATCTTAAAAAAACAATTATTTAACACTAATTCGTTTAAAATAAATTTAAAATGCGCAAAAACGTAGATAAAAAAAAACGGAATTCCCTCTACGTCTTTTGTTTATTGGCTTCGATTAATTTTATTTCTTACAAAAAAAAACACCCAATCCTCAGAGAGGGTTGGGTGTTATATACTTTTGAGCTGTTTAAATTATTTAAACAACCATAATATAGTATCTATAGATTGATAATTTCTTCTATTTAATTAAGGACAAATATTTAATAATTCTCCTTCGGTAGGACCATTTTCATTACTTCCATCACCAACTCCTTCATCAAGTATTATTTGACCTTGAGGGTTAGTTAATGTGTAAAGATTTTCACCTTCCCAAGCCCCTGCAGAATATGTAAAAGTGAATTCTATAGTTCCTTCAGGGATATTTATTGTTACTGTTCCTCCGGTTCCTTCAGCTGTATATGTAGTAAGCTCACCATCTATACTTACTACAATATTACCACCATTCCAACCATCTCCATATAGATCAGTCATCTCTAATATCCATTCTCCTGGCATTGGAGGATTTATACAAACAACTCCACCTGTGTATTCGAAGTTTGAAAGAAAGAAAAGTTCTCCTCTAATACTGTCTCCAGTGTTATCCGCTTCAAAAACCCTTCCGTTTTTCATTTTAATTATTATTTGAAATAATATTTGATCACCTCCGGAAATTAAAGAAGAGTCTAAATTTAAGGCTTCTAATACTTCAGGGATTGACATACTAAAGGTATGTTCAGGAAATCCATTTGAATTTAATGCTAATGTAGATACATCGACGGAGTTAATAAATTAGAAGAAACAGAATCATCACTTGTTTCAGTTGAACGATCTTTAAATTCGACCCATAATTCAATATTTTCTGTATCTGCACCATTTTCTGGTGTAACTAACTCTCCTTGTATACTGTAGCTAGAATCTTCTAAATTCAAAAGATTTATAGTACCTCCATAATTAATGGCTCTAAAATATGCACCTGTCTCTATCGATTCTGCATCTAAATTATAGAGAGGGTTTTTTGTTTCATCTTCACAAGAAATTAGGCCTACTATTATTTACTTTAAAAGATGCTATTTCATTATAACTATCTAAACCACTTCGCCAAGTAAGAGAGAGAAAGTCGCTGAATTTGTATGTCCCTGTCATTGAGATAAAGCTTCTGTCTGTAACTTCTTGATCTATTTCATTTTCAGCAGTCCATCTAGGGTTCTGAATATCATTACCTCCACGATAATAAACACTTCTGTTTTGATCGTCTTTATAAGGAAGATTCATCAAATCTATAGATCTTGGGGTATATAATACATTCGCAAATACACCTGAACCACCAGCACTAACATTGCTTGAACCAGTACTAGCTGCATTTGGAGGGCTAATTTTATCAGTATTAGAATACATCATAGACCCATTAAAAGTAAATTTGTTTGTTAATTTAGTAGAACCACCTATGCTAAAATTATTTCTTCTTAATGTATTATTCGGTGTAAACCCCTCTTGATCTGTACTAGTATAAGCTAAATTTAAGTTTATATTCTCTGAAGATTTAGAAATGTTAATGTTTTTTATATCTGTATGACCTGTGTTGAAAAAGTTTTTCACACTATTATATGGTTAGTACTTATAAGAAGTGTTGTTCGCATATTCAGGAAATTGAGTATCAAAAGACACCCCAGAAGCAACATTTTGAGAAGCGGCATAGGCATTACCAGCATACACATGTGTTATTTGCTCATAGGGGCTTGAAAATTCCGATCCCCAGTTGCTAAAAGCCTTTCCTTTACTATTTTGCCACCCTCCACCATATCTACTCTGATAATCAGGAGTTGATGAAATTTGTTCAATAAAATAAGAAGAATTAACCCGTACCTCAAATTTCTTTTGAGTTTCACCTGATCCGTTTTTAGTTGTAATTAAAATTACACCATTTCTTCCTTGTTCACCGTATAAAGTAGTTGCACTCAAACCTTTTAAAACACTTACTTCAGAGATATTATTTGGATCTAAATCTAATAATCTACTTGCAGAATTATTCCCTGACTCTGAAGTTGATAAATCACTTGTTTCGTTTGTAGCATTGGAAAAAGGTACGCCATCAACTATTATTAAAGGTTGATTGCTTCCTGTTATACTAGAAAAACCTCTTATAGAAATGTTTGTACCAGAACCAGCTAAACCACTACCTCCGCCTATGTTTACACCTGCAACTTGACCTGATAAGGCTCTAGCTACATCAGTTTCTGGTCTTTTTGAAATAGCTTCTCCTTTCAAAGTAGAAACTACATAACCTAAGGCTTTTTTCTCTTTTTTAATACCTTGAGCTGTAATAACGACCTCATCCAAAATATTTTCGTCTTGCACCATCATTACATCAATAGTTGCCCTGTTTCCGACTGTTCTTTCAACAGTTGCATACCCGATATAACTAAAACTTAAAACGTCTCCAGTATTTACTTTTATGGAATACTTCCCATCAAAATCTGTTTCCGTACCCGTTGTGGTTCTCTTAATGACGACACTTACGCCGGGAAGCACTCCTGATGATTCACTAACAATCCCGGAAATTGTTTTTTCCTGTGCAAACGAAATTTGCACAGCCAACGCTAAGAGTAGCGTTAAAATTCCTTTTAACTTTGTTTTCATTTTTTTTCATTTGAATTATTTCAGGGATAAAATTAATTAACCTATATTAATAAAACAATAAAAAAGTTAAAATATGTTAAATTTTAAGGAAGTTTTTTGAGGAGGATTTCTGATGTGCTTCTGTATCTAAAAATAGGTTACAAAGTTAATGTTTAGTGTAGAGGTCTTGTAATCAAAGGGTTGGTTGTTTATTTTTCCCAAGGCGTAATGTAAATTCACCTTTGAATTGTTTGTTAAAAATTGATAACCAGCACCAATACTAAGGGCTTTTTTTGAACTATTTAGGTCTTTAAATTGACCGAAATCTGTAATCGTATAAATGAAGGATTTTTTAGAGACTAAAAAACGATAAGCTACATTGAAAAAGGCGTATTTAGTAGCAAACAAACTTTGAGCATTAAATCCTCGGATCGATTTTTCGCCGCCAATTCGATACATTTCATTTTGTAAAAAAGAGGCTGAATTTAGGTAGCCCGAATTATTGGCAAGGTACAAACTGTTTCTATCGTTGAATTCAAAAATATAAGAAGCAAATACATCTATTTTTAATTGATTTTCAGTTTCTGAATTGGCAATTCTTTGTCCCACTTTGGGGGTAAAATGTAGTTGTGTTTTTTGACTTGAAAACACATCGTTCATCGGGACTTTGTGTTGAAAGGAAACGCCAATAAACTGACTGTTAAAAGCGGTTGTAGTTTCCGTACTTAATGCTGCTGTTAGTATTTTCGATGTATTATAATCGTAATGGATCGCCAGTTGCGTGTTTTCATTTAAAAAGAGACTGAAATTGGTCTTAAATGCAGTATTCAAAAAAGTGCTGTCTTGTTTGTATAGTGAGAATTCGAATCGACTACTTAATGGAGAGTTGTAAAGAAACGGAATGCGGGTTTTTAAATTCAATTCCTGTCTTTCCTGGTCAAAGCGATTCCATAAGAGTGTTAATTCCTCTCCACGGTTGAAGATATTCTGTAGCTTTACATCGAGATATCCATTTAATTGGAGTGCGCCAGAGGCATCTGAGTTGAAATTCACCAATCCGTCAAAACTGCTTTTTTGCTGCTTTTTTAGGTAGAGATAGAGAAGTGTTGAATCTTTTTTGAATAAGGTTTCTATCGGTTTGGTTTGTTTGACAAAAGAAACCGCTTCCAATCGTTTGGAGATTTCTTTCAATTTCGATTTGGTGAATACGGTTTGTGCATCAATTTTTAAAAAATGGTTCACAAAAGTTTTTGGAAATTTTTCATAGCCCTTTATGATCACTGAATTGATTGTTCTTTTTTTGGAACTTATAATCTGAAGATCGGCAACTAAAACTCGGTCTTTTATGAAGGGGTTTTTTAAAGAAGTTTCTGCAAATGAGAATCCATTCGCATCCAGTTGTTGGGTGATTTCCTTCAGGGTGGACTCTAAACTGGATACAGGGATTTTGAGTACCCCATTTTTTAGATTGAATTTTTTGAGTAATTGAAAATGAAGCGAGTCAACAGATAGGAGGGCGGTTTCAATTTTTTCACCAAGACTATAAGTAACCTTTGTAGTGTCTTTTACAGTCAAAAATTTTTGAATTCGAACACTGAAATATCCAGCGGATTTTAATTGTTTTTCAATGCGGGTTGTCTCATTATATAAAGCGCTAATGTCTACATGTTTTTTTTGATATTGAATTGCAGTAAGTTTCGTCTTGTTTTTTTCTTGTGCAGCGAAGATTTTTAAGTTCAATTTTTGCCCCTGTACTTCCTTTGCAAAAAAGCAGCAACAAATACTTAGGAGGTAAAGAGTTGTTTTTGTGTTCAAAATAAGATGAAATTGATCTTTCAAAAGTAAAATAAAATGAAGGAATAGCCTTCCAAAAAGAATCATTTATAAAAAAATAACTCGCTCCTATTTGTATACCTAGAAATTAGTCGTACATTTGCGCACTCTTAGAAAATAAGAGCAATGTTTAATATAAACGAAAACAAGAATTATTTAGTATGCCAACTATTCAACAATTAGTTCGTAAAGGAAGAACCAAAATAACTAAGAAGAGTAAATCGGCTGCTTTGTCGTCTTGTCCTCAAAGACGTGGAGTTTGTACACGTGTTTATACTACAACACCAAAGAAACCTAATTCGGCAATGCGTAAAGTTGCAAGAGTTAGACTGACCAATGGTAATGAGATAAACGCATACATCCCAGGTGAAGGACATAATCTACAAGAGCACTCGATAGTATTAGTTAGAGGTGGAAGGGTAAAAGATTTGCCAGGAGTTAAGTATCACGTAGTACGTGGTGCCTTAGATACAGCGGGCGTTGAGGGAAGAACCCAGAGACGATCAAAGTATGGAGCAAAACGCCCAAAGAAGTAATTATTAATTAACTTTTTTAATGTAAAGACATGAGAAAAAGAAGAGCGAAAAAAAGAGTCCTATTACCGGATCCAAAGTTTAACGATCAGTTAGCAACACGTTTTGTGAACAACTTAATGTGGGCAGGTAAGAAGTCTGTAGCGTTCAAAGTATTTTATGATGCACTAGACATCGTAGAACAGAAAAAAGGAGAAGATG
>Ga0206127_1001103_pt1 | contig 30421 bp, 25 predicted proteins | sample Helgoland_Spring_6_FD_148646 | JGI IMG/M metagenome (GOLD analysis project Ga0206127, IMG submission 148646) | Pelagic subsurface seawater microbial communities from Kabeltonne, Helgoland, North Sea - Helgoland_Spring_Bloom_20160419_1 | ecosystem: Environmental > Aquatic > Marine > Epipelagic ...
GCATGAAAACCCTAAGCATAAACCGTTAATGTCTGCAATTGATGGATTGAATAAGAAGTATAAAGCAGACAAAATTAAGTTAGGAAATCAAGATTTAAAACGCACTTGGAAAATGCGTCAAGAACGTTTGTCTCCTAAATTTACTACAAATATTAATGAATTTTTAGTTGTAAAATGACACTACAAGAAAGAGATAAAAACCACCTTTGGCACCCATTAAAACAGCACCAAACACATCCAGAAAGTTTGGCAATCGTAAAGGCGAAAGGCTGCATTTTAACAGATGAAAAGGGGAATGAATATATAGATGCCATTTCTTCTTGGTATACCTGTATGTTTGGACACTGTAATGAGTATATCACCAGTCGTGTTTCAAGTCAAATGCAAACATTAGATCAAATAATGTTTAGTGATTTCACACACGAACCTGCTATAAAATTATCAGAAAATCTGATAAAAATCTTACCTAACAATCAAAATCGAATTTTCTTTAACGACAATGGTTCAACTGCAGTTGAGGCTGGAATTAAAATGGCATTGCAATACTATTTTAATTTGGATGAAAAACGATCGACTTTTATCGCTTTCGAAAACGGATTTCATGGAGATACATTTGGAGCAATGTCAGTTTCAGGTTTGTCCGTTTATAATGGTCCTTTTGAAGATTTTTTAATGGATGTAAAAAGGATTCCAGTTCCTAATGGAAAAAATTATCAAGAAATTTTAGCGACATTAAAAGAGTATACAGAGAACTATAAAATTGCAGGTTTTATTTATGAGCCAATCATTCAGGGAGCTGCTGGAATGAAAATTCATGATGTAAAAGGGTTAAATGAAATTTTAGAATTTTGTAAAACAAACGATATTCTTACAATTGCAGATGAGGTTATGACAGGTTTTGGAAAAACAGGACGTAATTTTGCATCCGATTTTATCCAAACAAAACCAGATATTATTTGCCTTAGTAAGGCATTAACAGGAGGTTTAGTACCTTTAGCTATCACAAGTTGTACAGAAAAAATTTATAAGGCCTTTTTAAGTAATGAAATGGCAAAAGGTTTTTTTCATTGCCATACCTATTCTGCAAATCCTATTGCTTGTGCAGCTGCAAATGCAGCTATAGAGCTATTGCAAGCTAAAGAGATTCAAGAAAATATTAAAGTAATTTCAGATTCACATAAACTGTTTCAAGAGCGTATAATAAAGCATCCAAAAGTAAAAGCAGCACGTTCTCAAGGTGTAATTTTTGCATTAGACTTGGATACTAATATGTCGCGTTATGGAAGCTTACGAGATAAACTACTTGCTTTTTTTATGGAAAGAGGTGTTTTTTTACGTCCTTTAGGGAATACCATCTATATACAAGTACCCTATGTAATCACAAAAAAAGAGTTGCAAAAAGTATATAAAACTATTGAGGAATCTTTAACAATAGTTTAAATTTGCAGGAAATAAGATTTTTTGACTCAACCAATTTCCATAACATCAATAGCATCGATTTCTGCATTAGGAAGTAGCCAAAATAAAATTTGGGAAAACTACTTATTGGATAAACATTTTTTGTCAGAAAAAGAGGTGAGTGGAAAACAAGTTTTTGTTGGGCAAATTTCAAGAGAAAATCAGCAAAAAATAGATGAGTTAAGAAAATCTGATGCTAAATATAAAAACTTAGATGATTCTGTTTTATTTGCAATTTATGTTTCTAGAGATGCTATAAAAACTGCTCATTGGGATTCTAAAGATAATTTTGGAGTTAATTTTGGATCTTCAAGAGGAGCTACAACTTTATTTGAGAAATATCACCAAGAGTTTTTAGAAACTAAAAAATCCTCAACGTTAAGTTCGCCAACTACTACTTTAGGAAATATATCTTCTTGGGTAGCACACGATTTACAAACTTCTGGTCCAGAAATATCACATTCAATAACTTGTTCTACTGCATTACATTCTTTATTAAATGGGATAGCTTGGATAAATTCTGGAATGTCTGATAAATTTTTAGTGGGAGGTAGTGAAGCTGCATTAACTGATTTTACTATCGCTCAAATGCAGGCTTTAAAAGTATATGCCAAAAACAAAGATGCATATCCTTGTAAATCTTTTGATTTAGAAAAGAAACAAAACACAATGGTTTTGGGAGAAGGAGCATCAGCAATTTGTTTGGAAAAAGGTAAGAAAGAATACGCATTAGCTACTATTTCTGGGGTTGGATTTGCTACTGAAGTGTTAAAACACAATACTTCAATTTCTACAGATGCAATTTGTTTTCAGAAATCTATGAAAATGGCTTTAGGGAATATTTCTCCTGATGAAATTGATGTAATTGTAATGCATGCTCCAGGAACTGTTAAAGGAGATCAATCAGAAATAAATGCGATTTCTAAAATTTTTTGTAACAAAACTGTTTTTCTAACTACTAATAAGTGGAAACTCGGTCATACTTTTGGAGCTTCAGGAATGTTAAGTCTAGAATTAGCATTGTTAATGTTGCAGCATCAAAAAGTAATTACAGTCCCTTTTGCAGAGCCACAAACTCATCAAAAGAAAATAAAAAATGTATTAGTTAATGCAGTTGGTTTTGGTGGGAATGCAGTTTCTGTTTTATTGACGAAATAAGTTAATTTATTAAGTCAAAATCTTTATATTTATTCACTTTTTAAATTATATGCTATGATGGAATGGTTTACAAACTTGCCTTCGTTTTTAAAAACGTATTGGATAATTACAGGCGCTTCTACATTAATGTTTTTATTTGTATTGATAAGCACAATGATAGGTGCAGATACTGATGATATTGGTGATATTGATACAGAAGTAGATGCTGATACTGGAGCTGGTTTTCAGTTTTTTACTTTTAAAAACTTAGTAGCTTTTTTCACCATTTTTGGATGGAGTGGAATAGCAAGTGTAGATGCTGGAAATTCACATACTATAACTATTATTATTTCTTTGGTATGTGGGTTAGCTATGATGTTTGTCATGGCAGCTTTATTTTATTACATCAGTAAATTAACTTCTAGTGGAACGTTAAAAATGCAGAATGCTTTAAATTCTATTGGAGAAGTATATTTAACAGTAGGTGCAAACAGATCAAAAATAGGTAAAGTGCAAATAAAAGTCCAAGGATCTTTAAGAGAATTAGATGCACTAACCGATTTTGATGAAGATTTAAAACAAGGAAAAGTAATAAAAGTGATCGAAGTTACCAATAATGGAATATTAATAATAGCACCTTAAAAATAAAAAAATGACTATGCTAAATTCAATTGTATTACAAAGTTCCCAGTTCGCTGGATTAGTAGGAATAGGGATTGCAATCCTATTCATATTTATACTATTAGTTGCAATGATTAAACGCTATAAAAGATGTCCTTCAGACAGAATTTTAGTAGTGTATGGAAAAGTAGGAGGAGGAGAGTCTGCTAAATGTATTCATGGTGGAGCAGCTTTTATTTTTCCTGTAATTCAAGATTACGAGTTTTTAGATTTAACTCCAATTTCTATAGAAGTGAACTTGGTAAACGCTTTATCTAAACAAAACATTCGTGTAAATGTACCTTCAAGATTTACTATTGGTGTTTCAACAGAGCCAGGAATTATGCAAAATGCAGCCGAACGTTTGTTAGGTTTAGGACAAAATGAAATTCAAGAATTGGCGCAAGAAATTATTTTTGGTCAGTTACGTTTGGTGGTTGCCTCAATGGATATTGAAGAAATAAATTCTGATAGAGATAAATTTTTGACGAATATTTCTAAAAGTGTGGAATCTGAGTTAAAGAAAGTAGGGTTAAAACTAATCAATGTAAATATTACAGATATTGTTGATGAATCTGGATATATAGAAGCATTAGGTAAGGAAGCAGCAGCTCATGCAATTAACGCAGCAAGAAAATCTGTAGCTGAAAAAACTAGAGATGGTTCTATTGGAGAGGCAAATGCAGTGCAGGATGAAAGAATACAGGTTTCAGAATTACAAGCTATGGCAAAGATTGGAGAAGCAAAAGCTGCACAAAATGAAAGAACCCAAGTAGCTGCATCTATGGCAGAAGCAAAAATTGGAGAAGCAAATGCAAATCAAAATGAGCGAGTACAAACAGCAAATGCTATTGCCCTAGCTAAAATAGGGGAGGCAGAAGCCTTAAAAGCTGAAAGAATTAAAACTTCAGAAGCAAATGCATTGGCTATTACAGGAGAAAATACAGCTAAAATTTCTATTGCAGAATCTGATGCTCTAAGAAGAGAAAGAGAAGCAGAAGCAGAAAAAAGAGCAATTGCTACAGAAAAAGTTCAAGCAGCAAAAGCTTTGGAAGAAGCATATGCCGCAGAACAAGAAGCTGAAAATGCACGTGCATCAAGAGATAAAGCAACAAAATATGCAGACGTTGTTGTACCAGCTGAGATTGCAAAATCTAAAGTTGAAATTGATGCTGAGGCAGAAGCAGAAAATATTAGAAGAATTGCAAAAGGTGAAGCAGATGCAATTTTCTTAAAAGCAGAAGCAGAGGCAAAAGGATTGTATGAAGTACTAACAAAACAAGCAGCAGGTTTAGATAAAATTGTTCAAGCTGCAGGAAATGACTCTAAAAATGCGGCTTTACTTTTAATAGCAGATAAATTACCAGAATTGGTTAAAACTCAGGCTGAAGCAATTAAAAACATAAAAATTGATAAAGTAACAGTTTGGGAAAATGGAGGAGGTAAAGATGGGAAATCCTCAACATCTAATTTTATTTCAGGAATGTATAAATCTGTGCCACCATTGCAGGAAATGTTTAATATGGCAGGTATGCAATTACCTGAATATTTAAAAGGAAAAGAAATTCCTGTAGATTTAGTTGAAGATAATGTAGAAGAACCAATAGAAGATAAGAAATAAACAAGTTTAAAAATCCACTTTTCAAGTGGATTTTTTTTACTTTTGATCTCTCAAACCAAATGATATTTATGAGCGAAGTAAGACATAATTGGACGAAAGACGAAATATTAGAAATTTATAACAAACCAATGATGGAGTTGTTGTATGATGCAGCAACAATTCATAGAAAACAACATGATCCTAATGTTGTTCAGGTTTCAACTTTATTATCAATTAAAACGGGTGGATGCTCTGAAGATTGTGGGTATTGCCCGCAAGCAGCTAGATATCACACAGATGTTGAAGGAAATGATTTAATGTCTGTTAATCAGGTAAAAGCTCAAGCTTTGAGAGCAAAAGAATCTGGAAGTTCTCGTGTTTGTATGGGAGCAGCTTGGAGAAATGTAAAAGATGGACCAGAGTTTGATCAAGTTTTAGAAATGGTAAGAGGAATCAATAAACTAGATATGGAAGTTTGTTGTACACTTGGAATGGTTACTGAAAATCAGGCACAAAGACTGGCTGAAGCTGGTTTATATGCATATAATCATAATTTAGATTCTTCTGAAGAATACTACAAAGAAGTAATATCTACTAGAGGATATCAGGATAGATTAGATACAATTGATAACGTTCGTAAAACAAATGTTACTGTTTGTTCTGGAGGAATAATTGGAATGGGAGAATCTGCAGAAGATAGAGCAGGAATGTTAGTAGCTCTATCAACTTTAAATCCACAACCAGAATCTACACCAATTAATGCATTAGTTGCTGTTGAAGGAACTCCTTTAGAAGATGAAAAGCCGGTTGAAATTTGGGATATGATTAGAATGGTAGCAACTACTAGAATTGTGTTGCCAGAAACCCAAGTTCGTTTATCAGCAGGAAGAACTCAAATGAGTAGAGAAGGACAAGCGATGTGTTTCTTTGCAGGAGCAAATTCAATTTTTGCAGGTGATAAATTGTTAACTACTCCTAATCCTGATGTAAATGAGGATATGAAAATGTTTAAATTATTGGGCTTAAATCCGCAGAAACCATTTACTAAAAAAGTGCAACCGAAAACTGTAGAAGCTAAAGATTCTAAATTTGAAGCTTTAGGAGAAAAACCAAAATGGAGTAGGCCAGAGCATAAAATTAAAAGAAATGAGGCTGCAAAAGAAAAGATGAAAGACTTAAAAGCTTAAAAAAGTTTTTTTGTATAACAAGTTATTGTCAACTAATACTATTTTTAATTTAGATTATTAAGTAATGTTTATTTTGATTGCGTTATAATTTCTAAAGAATATTTTTACAAAAAAAAGCCTTGATACATTTGTGTCAAGGCTTTTTTAATTTTAGGTTGTTTTACTTAAACAACCTAAATATATCATTTCCGTTAGCAAAAAGTAATAACGCTATCAGAAGAATAAAGCCTGTTACTTGGGCATATTCCAAAAATTTATCTCCTGGTTTTCTCCCTGTAATCATTTCCCAAAGGGTAAACACTACATGTCCTCCATCTAAAGCAGGTATTGGTAATAAATTCATAAAACCTAACATAATAGATAAGAATGCTGTAATGTTCCAGAATGACTCTGCGCTCCATTCAGACGGAAAAATACTTCCAATAGAAATAAAACCACCTAAACCTTTATAAGCTCCCGTACTAGGATTAAATATTTTCTTTAACTGTTTGATATAATCTGTAAGTGTTTTTACTGATTTGTTCCATCCGGCAGGAATTGCCTCTGCAAAAGAATATTCTATTTCAGCTAAATTATAGTAACCTAATTTTGCTAAATCTTTAGCTGGTAATAAACCAAAACCAACACCTAGCTTTCCATTATCTGTAACTTTTACAGCTACATCTTTTGTTTCAGAACCTCTTTTTATGGTTACAGAAATATCTTGATTTTTAAATTTATTTAATTCAACCTGAGCTTCATCAAAATATTTTATTGGATTCCCGTTAATCGAAACAATTATATCTTTCGCTTGTAAATCAACATTTAAGTTAGGAGAATCCTCAGAAACACTAGTAATCGTAAAGGGATATCTTGGTAGTAAAATTGCACCAGCATCTTTGCTTCTATCTACTAATTGAGAAATAAAATCTTCAGGTATTTCTTTGTCGATAACCATTCCGTTTCTTTCTATTTCAAAATTATTACCATTGACAAATCCTAGTGTTAATTCAGAGAATTTTTTGATTTTTTCTCCATCAATTGTAAGAATTTTATCACCTGTTTCTAGACCAAGATTTATGGCTAAGGTATCTTGTACCCAAACACCGTCTTTTACATTTTCGTTAGGTAAATATTTTTCTCCATACGCATACATTAACATAATGTAGATGAAAATACCTAAAACAAAGTTTACGAAAACTCCGCCTAACATAATGATAAGACGCTGCCATGCTGGTTTAGAACGAAATTCCCAAGGTTTTGGAGGTAAAGCCATTTGCTCGGTATCCATACTTTCATCTATCATTCCAGCTATCTTCACATATCCTCCTAATGGAATCCATCCAATACCGTAAACAGTGTCTCCAATTTTTTTCTTAAAAATTGAAAATTTATAATCAAAGAATAAGTAAAACTTTTCTACTTTAGTTTTAAATAATTTTGCAGGGATAAAGTGCCCTAATTCGTGCAATACAATAAGTAAAGATAAACTTAAGATAAATTGCGATACTTTTATTAATATTTCCATTTAGCGTTAAATCATAATTAAAATGGTGGCAAATGTACGTTTTTATAAAGAGTATAAAAAGGGCGAATAGAACTTGGCTTTTATTTTAACAAAGAATTTAGAAAGTATTTGTTTTTGTTTGTTTTTCTGTAGGATTTTTAAGTCGTAAATTTGTAGATATATAAAATGTTTTATGGAGTTAAAGTTCTTTAAAAAGTATTTATCAGCACTTATCTTTTTTTTATTGTTTTCTGCTGTTGTGCTAACTGTTTTTTATAATTTATTAAAAGTTGAAAACCGCCTTAAGATCTATAATCCTATTGATGTAAATCCAAGATTGGTTGATGATAGCATGTTGCATATTCAAAAAAATCACACGATTGGAAATTTTAAATTGATTAATCAAAATGGTAAAACCATCACTAACGATGACTATCGAGATAAAATTTATATAGCAGATTTTTTCTTTACACGTTGCCAAACAATTTGTATTGCAATGGCTTATAATATGAGTGAGTTGCAAGCGTATTACAAAAATGATAATGATATTCTATTTTTATCACATTCTGTAACACCTGTAATAGATAGTGTTTCCGTTTTAAAAGAGTATGCAGAGAAAAAAGGGGTTATTAACGGAAAATGGAATGTAACTACTGGGTCTAAAAAACACATATACAACTTGGCTAGAAAAAATTATTTTGCTGTTTTAGATGAAGGTAATGGAGATGAAAACGACTTTATTCATACAGAACAATTTGTATTGGTAGATAAAGAAAGACGTATCCGGGGTTACTATGATGGCACAGAAACTAAAGATATGCAAAAGCTTAAAGAAGATATTGTTTTATTAAAAGAAGAATATGCTTCTAAATAACTAGTTTAGAGCTATTCTAAATTCTTATATTTGCTTACCAAATAAAATTCATTGAGTACAATAGCTACATTACGTATTGGAGAAGTAGGATACGTTTCTGAAGAATCATTAGACGCTATTCCTTTAAAATTACTGGAAATGGGTTGTTTGCCTGGTGCAGAGGTTCAATTAATTCAAGTTGCACCTTTAAAAGATCCTTTGTATATATGCGTTAATGGAAGTCACTTAGCAATCAGAAAAGAAACTGCGGCTAAAATTATAATCCTGAAAAGCGAATACTAAATGTCTAAAAATGATATAAAGGTTGCTTTAATAGGGAATCCTAATACGGGAAAAACTTCACTTTTTAATCAACTTACTGGTTTAAATCAAAAAGTAGGAAATTACCCAGGAATTACTGTTGATAAAAAAGAAGGTATTAGTAAATTGTCTTCTACAAGGAATGCCGTTATTACAGACTTACCTGGTACTTATAGCATAAATCCCACCTCTTTAGACGAGAGTATTGTTTTAAAAACTTTATTTACAAAAAACACTAAAGAATCTCCTGATGTTATTTTGGTGGTTGCAGATGTTGAGAATTTAAAAAGAAACTTACTGCTTTTTTCTCAAATTAAAGACTTAGAAATTCCAACTGTTTTAGCTATCAATATGGTTGATCAAATGGAAAAAAAAGGAATTACTATTGATTTATCTTTGTTAAAGAGAGAATTAAATACAGAAGTCATTTTAATAAGTGCTAGAAAAAACGCAGGAATAGATGATGTAAAATCTGCAATTATTCGTTGTCATGTTGCAGCAAAAGCGTCGCCTTTGTGTGGTATTGACCATAAGATTGATCCCGATTATTTTACAAGATTAAAAGAAATTAGTCCTAATTATTCATTGTATCAATTATGGTTGATGCTAACACAGAATAATTATCCAGAACAACTTACAAAAGAAGAGAAAGAAAAGTTACTAGCTTATAGAAATAATATTTCCAAAATTAATAAGTATCAGCACAAAGAAACTATTTATCGTTATCAACAAATTAATAAAATTTTAAAAAATACTTATAGTTTAGATAAAAGTAAAGCAACAGATTTGCGTTCTAAATTAGACAGTATTTTTACACACAAAGTATTTGGTTATTTGTTTTTCTTTTTTTTGTTGTTAGTTATTTTTCAATCAATATTTGACTGGGCAACTTTACCCATGGATTTGATTGATGGTACTTTTGCAGAAATTACTGATTTTGCTAAAAGTAATTTACCAAAAGGAGTTCTCACTGACTTATTAGCAGATGGCATTATACCAGGTATTGGTGGCGTTTTAATTTTTATACCACAAATTGCAATTCTATTTTTATTTATCGCAATTCTAGAAGAGACTGGTTATATGAGTCGTGTTGTTTTTTTAATGGATAAAATTATGCGACGTTTTGGAATGAATGGGAAAGGTGTAATTCCTTTAATTTCTGGAACAGCTTGCGCGATTCCTGCAATTATGGCTACAAGAACTATTTCAAGTTGGAAAGAACGTTTGATTACTATTCTAGTAGTTCCGTTTACAACTTGTTCTGCACGTTTACCTGTTTATGCAATTTTAATTTCTTTAATTATTCCTGATGAAAAAATATTTGGTTTTTTAAATTTACAAGGCTTAGTTTTATTGTTATTATATGCTTTAGGCTTTATAACAGCAATAGTGGCGGCTTATGTTTTAAATAAAACATTAAAAATAAAATCGAAATCATTTTTTGTGATAGAGATGCCAAATTATAAATTACCATCTGTAAAAAATGTATTTTTTGAAGTTGTAGAAAAAACAAAATCTTTTGTTTTGGGAGCAGGAAAAATTATTTTGGCGTTGTCTGTCGTTTTGTGGTTTTTAGCTTCAAATGGTCCTTCCTCTTTTAATGATGTGGAGAAAAATACTATTGATAATTTTGTAAATCAAAATTTGTCAAGTGAGGAGTTGCAGCAAAAAATAGCATCTGTTAAGTTGGAGAATTCTTATATAGGAATTTTGGGAAAAACAATAGAGCCTGTAATTAGACCTCTGGGTTATGATTGGAAAATTGGAATAGCTTTAATAACATCATTAGCTGCAAGAGAAGTTTTCGTGGGTACTTTAGCTACAATTTATAGTGTAGGTTCAGATGATGAAAATACTTCTACTATTAAAGAGAAGATGAGGTCAGAAGTTAATCAAGATACTGGTAGGAAAAGATTTAATTTTCCAGTAGGGATGTCATTAATGGTTTTTTATGCTTTTGCTATGCAATGTTTGGCAACCTTAGCCATTGTAAAGCGCGAAACCAAAACATGGAAGTGGCCCTTAATTCAGTTGTTTGGGATGGGATTATTGGCTTATTTTTCTTCATTTTTAACCTATCAAATTTTAAGTTAATGCAAGAAATTATATCCTATATATTAGTTGTTTTAGCAGTGCTATTTTTAGTGAAGAAATATATTTTTCCTTCTAAAAAGAATAGTAAATGCAAATCAGGTTGTGGTTGTAAATAATTTTAAAATAAACTCTATTTATATTTTTGCTTATTTTCAGAAGTCGCTCGTTGTTTTAAAATTATTTGCATTTACCTGAGAATAACTAAAGTTTGGAATTAATAGTTTTGCAAGTCCTTTTGTTTCTTTAACACAAAATTAGTAACTTCTTGTTAAAGCGTTCCCTATTTTTGAAATCCTATTTTTAATTTGCAAAACAAATCATTAAATATGAAAAATTCAATCTTATCAGTGGCAGTTTTTGTAATAACAATTGTGACAACCTTAGATTCTTTTGCTCAAAAATTTTCAAGATTAGATGTGAGTCCTTTAGACGCTTCTTATTATCCAAATAGTTGGAAAAATTCCGATAAATTGGTAAAAGTAATTTATAGCAGGCCTCAATTGAAAGGGAGGTCATTATCTTCTTTAGCTGTTGCAGATTCGAGTAAAGGTGTGTGGCGCACTGGTGCTAACGAGGCATCGGAAATTACTTTTTTTAAAGATGTTCTTTTTGCAGGGAAAAAAGTTAAAGCCGGAACTTATACTTTATTTACGGTTCCTGCGGAAAAGGAATGGAGTTTAATTCTCAGTTCTGTTAGAAATGTTTGGGGACATTATTCCTATGATAAAAATGATGATGTTATTAGGGTTTTAGCTAAAGTGTCTAAATCAGATAAAACTATTGAAGCTTTTTCAATTGCTTTCGATAAGAATCAAGAAGAATGTGTTAATATGCACATGGGTTGGGAAAATACTATAGTTTCTGTTTCTGTTCAAGAAATTGTCAACTAGTTATTTACCCAGCGGCACAGCTATAATTCCTGAAAATTTTTCTTGAAACTTTATTAAATATTTATCAGCTTCTAGTTTGGTTTTGTAATTTCCTACTTGCACCTTCCATTCTGGGGCATTATAAACTAATTTTGAGAAGTTACCGGGAAATTCAACAGCAAAACGGGCCTTTATTTTTTTTGCTTTTTGCTCGTTTCCATTATAAAGTTGAATGCTATATCCAAATCCATAAATATCGTTAAAGCTTCTTTTTTTAGAAATAATACTCTTAATTTCTTGTGATTTTTTTGTTGTGTTTTGAGAATACCCTTTGAAACTTGATATTAGTAAAACAATCAAAAATAAAAGTGGCTTTAATATACTTTTCATCGTGAAAATTTTTTTTAACAAAAATAGCTACAAGTTCAGTAATAAATTAAGTAAATATACTATTTAGAATAATTATAAATTAAATTTAACACTCCTTTCGCTTTTCAAGATTTAAGAAGAAGTAGTATTTTTGCTGAACCAAAAAAAATGACTTTTATCATTTTATATTAGATATTTTTAAAGAAAATTTAAATATGAAAAGTGTAAGATTACACAATAGGCTAACTACTTTACTTATGAAGAGTTTTACAGTCCTTCTGTTTTTTACTTTTAGCTTGTCCTCTTTTTCACAAGATGTGGATGAAGCGCGTCAAAAAGAAGGAAAAAAATTATTTAAATCTTTATGTGCCTCTTGTCATAAGTTGGACAGAAAGTTGATAGGACCTGCTTTAGGTGGTGTTGAGGAAAGAAGAGAGAATGATTGGCTGAAGGCTTGGATTAAGAACAATGCAGAGTTGAGGGCTTCGGGAGATGCTGATGCGATCGCGATTTTTGAAGAGTATAATGGTTCTAACATGACTGCTTTTCCTCAGTTGTCTGATAAAAATGTAGATGATATTTTATACTACACAACTGTAGGTGAGATTAAAAAAGAGGTTGTAGCTGATCCTGAAGAGCAAACTTCTTCCGGTTCTAATGCGCCTAGTTGGTTAATTTATTTTTTAGCTGCTGCTATAATAGTTGCTTTTTTAATGATTGCTAGCTTGTTAAAGCAAGTAAATGAGTTAAAAGGGAATTCGTCTGAAAGAAAGAGAGAGGGTTCTAATCTTAAAAGAGATTTGCATGAGCTCTGGGAGGGTTTAAAAAAGAATACTTTCTTAAAAGTGCTTTCCACTATATTTTTATTGTTAATTGGAGCTTATGTCTTTTTTGGAACTTTGTTTAAGGTTGGTGTAGATGAAGGTTATCAACCAATTCAACCAATTGTTTTTTCGCATAAAATTCATGCTGGAGACAATAAAATCGATTGTCAATATTGTCATTCATCAGCAAAGCATAGTAAGCATTCAGGAATTCCTTCGGTAAATGTCTGTATGAATTGTCATAAAAGTATTGCGGAAGTTGCAGAAAACACCGTTGTAGAATTAGAAGATGGTGTTGTTCTTGGTAAAGCACAGCTAGATTTAGAGATTGCAAAAGTATACAAAGCTGCTGGTTGGGATGCGGAAAACTTAGAGTATACTGGGGTTGAGAAACCAATCAAATGGGTTCGTATTCATAACCTACCAGATTTTGTATATTTTAATCACTCTCAACACGTAACTGTGCAAGGAGTGAAGTGTCAAAAATGTCATGGTCCTGTCGAGGAAATGGAAGAGATGTATCAACATTCACCATTAACAATGGGTTGGTGTATTGATTGCCATAGAGAAACAAAAGTGGATTTAAAAGGAAATGAATATTATGCCAAAATCCACGAACAATTGGCTAAGAAATATGGTGTAGAAAAAGTTACTGCTGCACAGTTGGGTGGAATAGAGTGTGGTAAGTGTCACTATTAACTGGAGATTAAGTTTAATAGTATAAAAATTTTAAAGTTTATTATTGAATTTTAAAATTAAAGTTTAAAAAGATTAAAAATTAAAAGATTATAAAGAGTTTTTGTTTTCAGTTATAAACTCTTTCAATCATTAAATAAAAACTAAAAATGGCTTCAAACAAAAAATACTGGCAAAGTGTTGAGGGACTTAAAGACAGTTCTATTGTTGAAACGTTGAGTAAGAATGAATTTGTGGCGGATATCCCGACAGATGATTTTTTAGGTGATAAAGAAACGTTGGAGAATTCATCTACATCACGTAGAGATTTCTTAAAATATGTAGGTTTTACAACTGCCGCTGCTTCTTTAGCTGCTTGTGAAGGTCCTGTAGTGAAATCTATTCCATACGTAGTAAAGCCAGATGATATTATATCAGGTGTTGCAGATTGGTACGCAACGTCCATTGCTGATGGTTACGATTTTGCAAATGTTTTAGTGAAAACTCGCGAAGGTCGCCCTATTTTAGTGATGCCAAATAAAGAGTCAGAATCTGATATCAATGGTAGGGTTGTGGCGTCTATTTTGTCTTTATATGATGAAAAGCTTCGTTTAAAAGAGCCTACTAAAGGTGGCGATACGATTTCTTGGGCTGATGCAGATGGGGAAATTGGTGCAAAATTAAATGAATTAAAACTTACTAATAAGCCTGTTGTTTTGCTTACAGGTACTATGGCAAGTCCATCTACAGATGAAGTTGTCAAGGAATTTATTGCGGCATATCCAAATGTAAAACACGTTGTTTATGACGCCGTTTCAGAGTCAGGTGCTGCAGAAGCCATGTTGGCAATGCATGGTAAACGTGCGTTACCAAACTATCATTTAGATAGAGCGGAAACTATTGTTTCTTTTGGTGCAGACTTTCTTGGAGACTTCCATGGAGGCTTTGAAAAAAAATACATACAGGGTAGAAAACCAGAATCAGGGAAGATGTCTTACCATGTTCAGTTTGAAAGCAATATGTCTTTAACAGGTGCCAATTCTGATAAAAGGGTTGTTTTAAAGCCGTCAGATCAAGTTTTTGCCTTGTTGAATTTATACAATATACTTACAAGTTCAAATCTTCCTTCTAAATCGACTCCGGTAGATGCAGCCATTAAAGAGGTTGCTCAAATTCTTAAAAAATCAGGTTCAAAAGGGGTTGTTCTTACAGGTTTGAATGATAAAAATGCACAGTTAGTTGCATTAGAAATTAATAAAGTACTAAGTAGTGAAATAATTGACACAAATAATACATTAAATATCCGTCAAGGAAATGATGCAGAAGTTGCTCAATTAGTTTCAGAAATGAAATCAGGTAAAATAGCTGGTTTAATTTCTTATAATGTAGATCCAGTTTATTCTTTACCAAATTCATCAGAGTTTATTGAGGGATTAAATAATTTAGAAATTTCTGTCGCATTATCATTAGAAAATAATGAAACAACAAATCTGTCAAAATTTTCATTACCAACTCCACACTATCTAGAATCTTGGGGAGATACTCAGTTTGATGCATCTTTATATGGTTTAATGCAACCAACAATCCAACCATTATTTAATACGCGTCAAATTCAAGATGTATTGTTAAAGTGGTCTGGTAGTTCAGTTTCTTATTATGACTATCTAAAGGAATTTGCATCAACAAATGTTTTAGAAGGTACTTCTTGGAATACAGCTTTGCACAATGGTTTTTATAAAATAGAATCTTTAGGGTTTTCTGAACCCTCAGTTTCAAAAGTTGTAATTGCTGATGTTGCTTCACAATTGTTTAAGTCGACTAAATCTTCTGCTTTTGAATTAAATTTATATACAAGTACTGGTTTAGGAGATGGTAAACAAGCAAACAATCCTTGGTTGCAAGAGTTTCCTGATCCAATCACAAGAGCCTCTTGGGATAATTACTTAACCATGTCTATATCAGATGCAAGAGAGTTAGGTTTTGAGAATCCTGTTAAAGATAATGGAGCTATAGACGGTGACTATGCAAATATTACGGTTAATGGTGTTACTGTTAAAAATATACCAGTATTAATTCAGCCAGGGCAAGCTAAAGGATCTATTGGTTTGGCGTTGGGTTACGGTAGAGAGTTTGGTTTAAAAGACGAAATGCAAGTTGGTGTAAATGCATATCCATTGTACAGTAATGGAAATAATATACAATATAATGTCGCGATAGAAAAAGTATCTGGCACTCATAAATTTGCTTGTACTCAGGTACAAAAAACAATTGCAGGTCGTCATGATATCTTAAAAGTTGCATCTTTAAAAGAGTACAAAACAGTAGCTCCGAAAGATCATCATCATGGTTGGAATAAACCAGCACATGTTTCTTATGATCACCAAGAGGTTGAGGCAAAAACCATTGATTTATGGGGAGAGCACAATAGAGAAATTGGTCATCACTTTAATTTATCTATAGATTTAACTTCTTGTACAGGTTGTGGAGCTTGTGTTATCGCTTGTCATGCGGAAAACAATGTTCCGGTTGTTGGTAAAAAAGAGGTTAGAGTAGGTAGAGATATGCACTGGTTGCGTATTGATAGATATTATTCTTCCGAAATTGCAACTCGAGAGGAAGCTAAGGCACAAGGACTAAGTGGAGGTGATTTATATAAAGCTATAGAAACGGAAGCAGAAAATCCTGAAGTTACCTTTCAACCAATGATGTGTCAGCACTGTAATCATGCTCCCTGTGAGACAGTTTGTCCAGTTGCAGCAACCACTCATGGTCGCCAGGGTCAAAATCAAATGACCTATAACCGATGTGTGGGGACAAGATATTGCGCAAACAACTGTCCATACAGAGTTCGTCGTTTTAATTGGTTTAATTATGCAAATAATAAGGAATTCGACTTTAATATGAACAACGAATATGGTAAAATGGTTTTAAACCCAGATGTTGTAGTTCGTTCTAGAGGGGTTATGGAAAAATGTTCTTTCTGTATTCAATCTACACAAGCAGTAATTTTAAAAGCAAAAAAAGAAGGTAGATCTGTTGCGAATGATGAGTTTAATGATGCTTGTGCATGTGCAGCAGCTTGTTCATCTGGAGCGATGGTATTTGGTGATATTAATAATGAAGAAGATAGAGTAACTAAACTGGTAAAAGATAAAAGAGCTTACGGCGTTTTAGATTATTTACAAACTAAACCAAACGTAATCTATCAAGTAAAAATTAAGAATACAAACGAAGCTTAAAATAGTAGAAAGGAGTGAGTTTTTTAACTCAGCTTTGAAACTAATAAAGTATAAAACTAAGTAATAAAAGTATGTCTCATTACGAAGCACCCATAAGGGAACCTTTAGTATTAGGTGATAAAAGTTACCACGATATTACTGAAGACATTGCAAAACCTATAGAGGGTACTGCAAATAAAAACTGGCACATCGCATTTTATATTTCTTTAGCAGCAATGCTTTGGGGGTTTGGGTGTATATTTTACACTGTAGGAACAGGTATTGGAGTTTGGGGGTTAAACAAGAACATTGGATGGGCTTGGGATATTACAAACTTTGTATGGTGGGTAGGTATTGGTCACGCGGGAACACTTATTTCTGCAGTACTTCTGTTATTCAGACAAAAATGGAGGATGGCTATTAACCGTTCGGCTGAGGCAATGACAATTTTTGCTGTGTTTCAAGCAGGATTGTTCCCTATTATCCACATGGGAAGACCATGGAATGGTTATTGGGTTTTGCCATTGCCGAATCAATTTGGTTCGTTGTGGGTAAACTTTAACTCCCCATTATTATGGGATGTTTTTGCAATATCAACGTATTTATCTGTATCATTAGTTTTTTGGTGGACAGGTTTATTACCCGATTTTGCAATGATTAGAGATAGAGCGGTAAAGCCTTTTCAAAAGAAAATTTACGCCTTATTATCATTTGGTTGGTCAGGTAGAGCTAAAGATTGGCAACGTTTTGAAGAAGTTTCTCTGGTACTTGCAGGTTTAGCAACACCGTTAGTACTTTCAGTACACACAATTGTATCTATGGATTTTGCTACTTCAATTAACCCAGGTTGGCACTCTACAATTTTCCCTCCTTATTTCGTGGCTGGAGCAATTTTCTCAGGATTTGCAATGGTACAGACTTTATTAGGTATTATGAGAAAAGTGACCAATCTAGAGGATTATATTACACGGATGCATATTGAATATATGAATATCGTAATTATCTTAACAGGTGGTATTGTAGCTGTAGCTTATGCAACAGAATTCTTTATAGCTTGGTATACGGGTTCACCTTACGAAAACTACACATATTTATCTGTCGGTGCCGCAACAGGGCCTTATGCTTGGGCTTTCTGGTCTCTAATAATATTTAATATTATTACACCTCAATTACTATGGTTTAAAAAGATTAGAAGAAGTTTTATTTGGACGTTTATTATTTCAATAGCCATTAATATAGGTATGTGGTTTGAGCGTTTCGATATTATTGCAATTGTATTAAGTAAGGGACATTTACCTTCAACTTGGTGGCGTTTTGAACCTACGTTTGTAGATGTTGGTATTTTTGTTGGTACAATAGGATTCTTTTTTGTTTTATTCCTGTTATATGCTAGAACATTTCCTGTAATCGCGCAAGCAGAGGTAAAAACTATTTTAAAATCTTCTGGTGAATTTTACAAGAAGAGAAGAGATCAAGGTATACCAACTAAACCAGCTATCAATGTAGCAGGAGAATCTGATAAATCTAATAAAGAATAATTATGGAATCATCAAAAGTTATTCACGCATTTTATAATGATGATGAAGTTTTAGTGGATGCAGTAAAAGCTGTTAAAGCAGAACATCTTCACATAGAGGAAGTATTTTGTCCTTTTCCGGTTCACGGTTTAGACAAAGCAATGGGATTAGCACCAACAAGATTGGCAATTACTGCATTTTTGTACGGAGTTACAGGATTAAGTTTTGCTATTTGGATGACTAATTACATGATGATTCAAGACTGGCCTCAGGATATTGGAGGAAAACCAAATTTTAGTTGGTTTACTAATATGCCTGCATTTGTGCCTATCATGTTTGAATTGACAGTGTTTTTTGCGGCTCACTTAATGGTAATCACTTTTTATATGAGAAGTCGATTATGGCCATTTAAGGAAGCTGAAAACCCTGACCCAAGAACTACTGATGACCATTTTCTAATGGAAATCCCTGTGCACAATAATGAAGCAGAAATCACGGCATTATTATCAAAAACAGGAGCAGTAGAAATTAATGTAGTAGATAAGCACTAATATATATAATGAAGAATTTTAAATTAATTATCGCTATACTAACTCTTACAAGTATCGTTTCTTGTAATGATAAACGTACGCCACAATTGCAGTACATGCCAGATATGTACGAGTCTGTAGCTTATAATACCGACGGAGAAAACGGATTAAATGGAAATCCGGTAAATATGAAGCCAGTTGGAGGGACTATTCCAAGAGGTGGACATCCTGCATACGATATTTTAGATACTAATGATGGTTATGAGAGGGCAAAATCAGAATTGAAAAACCCATTTGATAAAACTGAAAAGAATCTAGAAAATGGAAAAAAGATGTACACGATTTACTGTACCTCTTGTCATGGAAAGAAAGGTGATGGAAATGGTTATTTATCTCAAGCAGATAAATTTTCGGGAATCCCTAATTATAAAGATAGGGACATTACAGAGGGGAGTATCTATCATGTTTTAATGCATGGTAAAAACTTGATGGGTTCTCATTCATCTCAACTAACATATAAAGAACGTTGGCAAGTTGTTCAGTATGTCGAAGTTTTACGTGCAGATTTATTAAAATAAGTACAAAAAGAAAGAATACGAAAAGATATGTATCAATTCTCAGGTAAATTAAAAACACTCTCAATAGCACTAATTATATTAGGAGCGTTGGGTATTGCATACGGCTTTTATTCAGCTCCTAAAACAGTTGAAGAAGCTAAAGAAATTATAGCACACCAATCATCTCATGGAGATTCTCATGACACTGTAAAGAGCGAAGTTACGCTTGACAATCATGCTCATGACGAACATCATGATTCAGCTCATGACGAACATGTATTTCATCAATTACAAAACAAACCTTGGTCAGCACTATATGTATCCTTATTTTTCTTTTTAGGAGTAACACTATTGGTATTGGCATTTTACGCTATACAAAGAGTGGCACAAGCAGGTTGGTCAATAGTTTTATTTAGGGTTATGGAGGCAATAACAGCTAATTTATTACCAACATCAATTATAATGCTATTAGTTGTTGTTTCAGCTGTGATGCATTGGAATCATATGTTTCCATGGATGGCTGAAGGTACTTTTACAGTAGGTCACGAAAATTATGATGCCATTGTAGATGGTAAATCTTGGTGGATGAATGTTCCAGGTTGGGCTATTAGAAGTGTCTTCTATTTAGCAATATGGAATGCTTACAGATGGTTTATTCGCAGGAGTTCTATAAAAGAAGATACAATAAATGATGGCGGAAAAACCTATAAGTTAAACTATAATGTTTCCGTTGGTTTTATTTTCTTATTTATGATTTCAGAATCGATGATGGCTTGGGATTGGATTATGGGATTAGACCCACATTGGTTTTCTACCTTGTTTGCATGGTATGTTTTAGCAAGTCTTTTGGTGAGTGCATTAACTGTAATTGCTTTTGTAACTATTTACTTGCGTTCAAAAGGCGCGTTACCATCTGTAAATGATAGTCATATTCATGATTTAGCTAAATTTATGTTTGGTTTCTCAGTATTTTGGACTTATTTATGGTTTTCTCAATTTATGTTAATCTGGTATGCAGATATTCCTGAGGAGACTACTTATTTCGTCGCGAGATTTAATGAGTATAAATTACCATTTTTAGCAATGGTTGGTATGAATTTTGTATTTCCTATATTATTACTTTTAAATAGTGATTTCAAAAGTATTCCTTGGTTCGTTGTTATTGGAGGTATAGTAATTCTTTTTGGACACTATATTGATGTTTTTGTGATGATAATGCCAGCAACTGTAGGTGCACAATGGTCATTTGGTATTGCTGAATTGGGCTCATTATTATTCTTTTTGGGAATCTTTATTTATGCTACATTCACCTCATTTTCTAAAGCAAACCCTATACCAAGAGGAAATCCATTCCTTGGAGAAAGTGAACACTTCCATTATTATAATATTGAACACAGAGGTGAAAGTTCAGTTGATCATTAATAAATAATTTTAATTAAAATAATTAAGACGAGATAAATATGTTAGCTCTATTTTATATTTTTATAGCTGTCGCAATCGCTGTAAGTTTCTGGCAAATAACCAGAATAATGGACTTAAGAAGCGTAATCGCTGATGATAAGGACAATGCTAAGCAAGGTAAAAACGCCATTTATTTCATGGTATTTTTATATGCAATGATGGTTTATTGTTTAATTTTCATGAACGTAATCATGTTACCAGAATCTGCTTCTATTGAAGGAGAGCATGATGATAACCTTTTTAGTATTACTTTTTGGTTAATAGGAATTGTACAATTCATTATGCAATTTTTAATTTTCTATTTCACTTTTAAATATAGAGGTGAGAAAACTAGGAAAGCAAAATTTTATTCAGATAGTCATAAATTAGAAGCTATTTGGACAATCTCGCCTGCAGTAGTTTTAGTAGTTTTGATTGGCTATGGATTATGGCAATGGAATAATGTAATGGATTTATCTGACAATAAAGATGCTTTGGTAATAGAAGTATACTCTCAACAATTTAGATGGGATGCTCGTTACGCAGGGGAGGATAATACGTTAGGTTTAGGAAACGTAAACTACATTAAAGGAATTAACACTATGGGTGTTGATATGAGCGATAAAAATTCTCAAGACGATAAACAAGTAACTGAATTGTATTTACCTAAAGGTAGAAAAATCCATTTTAAGTTTCGTTCCCAAGATGTTTTGCACTCAGCTTACATGCCACACTTTAGAGCACAAATGAATTGTGTACCAGGAATGGTCACTGAGTTTGGCTTTACACCAAAGTACACAACTGAAGAGATGAGATTGAAACCTGAAGTTGTTGATAAAACTGCAGGAATAAATAAAATTAGAAGAGCTAAAGGCGAAGACCCTTATATTTTCGATTTTTTATTGCTTTGTAATAAAATTTGTGGGGCATCTCATTACAATATGCAAATGAAAATTACGGTTGTTGAGCCGGACGATTATGATAAATGGATTGCCGAACAGCCTACTTTGTCATCAGTTATTAAATAATTATTATTAAAAGATACTACAAATCAAAAAGATTATGTCAGAACATCATCATAAAGAAACATTTGTAACAAAATATATTTTTAGTCAAGATCATAAAATGATAGCCAAGCAGTTCCTTGTAACAGGAATGTTTATGGGAATTATTGGTGTATTAATGTCTATGTTATTTCGTATGCAAATTGCGTGGCCAGAGAAATCCTTTTCAATTGTTGAGGCGTTTTTAGGACATCATCAAACAGATGGAATAATGGATCCAGATATCTATCTAGCATTGGTAACAATACATGGTACAATAATGGTATTTTTTGTATTAACTGCCGGTTTAAGTGGTACATTTTCAAATTTATTAATACCCCTACAAATTGGGGCTAGAGACATGGCTTCTGGTTTCCTAAATATGGTGTCATACTGGCTGTTCTTTATATCTAGTGTAGTAATGGTGATCTCACTCTTTGTGGAGGCTGGTCCTGCCTCTGCTGGATGGACAATTTATCCTCCTTTAAGTGCATTACCACAAGCAATACCAGGCTCTGGAACCGGTATGACTTTATGGTTGGTTTCTATGGCAATATTTATAGCTTCTTCTCTAATAGGATCATTAAATTATATTGTTACTGTATTAAATTTAAGAACAAAAGGAATGAAAATGACAAGATTGCCATTAACTATTTGGGCATTCTTCATAACTGCAATTATCGGTGTAGTTTCTTTTCCAGTTTTATTATCTGCAGCATTATTATTACTTTTTGATAGAAGTTTTGGTACTTCATTTTATCTATCAGACATATTTATTTCCGGAGAAGTTTTACATTATCAAGGAGGTTCTCCTGTATTATTTGAACATTTATTTTGGTTTTTAGGTCATCCAGAAGTTTATATTGTATTAATACCAGCATTAGGTCTTACCTCTGAAGTTATTTCTACGAATGCAAGAAAACCAATTTTCGGATATAGAGCGATGATCGGTTCTATTATAGCAATTGCATTTTTGTCAACAATTGTATGGGGTCATCATATGTTTATTTCGGGTATGAATCCTTTCTTAGGTTCTGTGTTTACATTTACTACATTGTTAATTGCAATTCCTTCGGCAGTAAAAGCATTTAATTATGTTACGACATTATGGAAGGGAAATTTACAATTAAACCCAGCAATGTTATTTTCTATTGGATTAGTTTCTACTTTCGTTACTGGAGGTTTAACTGGATTGGTTTTAGGAGATTCAGCGTTAGATATTAATATACACGATACTTATTTCGTTGTAGCGCATTTTCATTTAGTAATGGGTGTTTCTGCAATATTTGGTATGTATGCCGGGGTTTATCACTGGTTTCCTAAGATGTATGGTAGAATGATGAATAAGACATTGGGGTATTGGCACTTTTGGGTCAGTATAATTTGTGCTTACGGAGTATTTTGGCCAATGCACTTTATTGGTTTAGCGGGTTTACCAAGACGTTATTACACTAATACTAATTTTCCAATGTTTGATGATTTGTCTGACATTAATGTAGTTATTACTGTGTTTGCATTAGTTGGTGGTCTGGGTCAATTATTTTTTATAGCAAACTTTTTTATCTCAATGTATAGGGGTGAAAAAGCAACGCAAAACCCATGGAAATCTAATACACTAGAGTGGACAACACCAGTAGAGCATATTCACGGTAATTGGCCAGGAAAGCTTCCTGAAGTTCATAGATGGGCATATGATTATAGTAAACGTATAGATTCTAAAGATGATGATAGTGATTATTTACATGGTCAAGATTTTGTTTTACAAACTACACCTTTATTAGAAGGTGAAGAAGAATCATAAATAAATATTTTATCCTGATAAAGCCTTTCCATTTTGGAGGGGCTTTTCTTTTTGAATAAACTTTTAAAACATATTATTTTTTACTTCAAGAAGATTTTATAATTGAAATAAACAACATAATCAGATATAAGAGTTTTGCTCTGGTTTCATGTTTTTTTTGGGAATTGTAAGTTGTACCATAAATTTAGAAGTTAGATTTATTGAATTATGTTAAAATATTTTTCTGCTATTTGTTTTGTGCACCAAAAGATAAAAACTGTTATTGAAAATCAGTTATCTTTGTGTTTATGAACGAAAACTTAAATCCTGAAAATGATCATCTTTCAAATGAAGATTTAGACGTAGAAAAAAAATTACGCCCACTTTCTTTTGATGATTTTACAGGTCAAGATCAGGCAATTGATAATTTAAAGATTTTTGTTGAAGCTGCAAATCAAAGAGAGGAAGCTTTAGATCATACACTTTTTCATGGACCTCCAGGTTTAGGAAAAACTACACTTGCTCATATTTTAGCAAATGAATTACAAGTTGGTATAAAAGTTACATCTGGTCCTGTTTTAGATAAACCAGGGGATTTAGCTGGATTATTAACGAATCTTGATGAGCGTGATGTTTTATTCATCGATGAAATTCATAGGTTAAGTCCTATTGTGGAAGAGTATTTATATTCTGCAATGGAAGACTACAAAATTGATATTATGATAGAATCTGGCCCAAACGCCAGAACCGTGCAAATAAATTTAGAACCATTTACTCTAATTGGAGCAACTACTCGTTCAGGATTATTAACTGCCCCAATGAGAGCTCGTTTTGGTATTAGTAGTAGGTTACAATATTACAAAACAGATTTATTAACTACAATAATTCAAAGAAGTGCATCTATTCTAGGAGTTCCTATATCAATGGAGGCTGCAATAGAAATTGCCGGCAGAAGTCGAGGAACACCGAGAATTGCAAATGCTTTATTGAGACGTGTTCGTGATTTTGCACAAATCAAAGGTGATGGAAAGATATCAATAGATATTGCAAAATATGCATTAAAAGCATTGAATGTGGACGCACATGGTTTGGATGAAATGGATAATAAAATTCTTAAAACAATAATTGATAAATTTAAAGGTGGCCCAGTCGGTTTAAGTACTATAGCAACTGCTGTTTCTGAAAATACAGAAACTATTGAAGAAGTTTATGAACCCTTTTTAATTCAGCAAGGTTTTATCATGAGAACACCGCGCGGAAGAGAAGTTACAGATTTAGCATACAATCATTTAGGAGAAATAAAAGGAAATAGTCAAGGAGAGTTATTCTAGGTTGTGAATTTTATGAATGTAATTATTGTTTTAAGTGTTCTCAAAGTATAAAAATAAATTAGAATTAAAAACAAATAGAAGTAGTCCGTTATCCCTCAGATTTAATCTATTTTCTGTAATTTGAGAAAATGAAAATTAAAAAATTTATACCAATTTTAGAGTGGTTACCTAAGTACAATTTTCCTCTTTTTAAGGATGATCTTGTTGCAGGTATTACTGTTGGTATCATTTTAATTCCACAAGGAATTGCGTATGCGTTAATTGCAGGTTTACCCCCAATATATGGATTATACTGCGCATTAGTTCCGCAAGTAATGTATGCAATTTTTGGATCTTCGAGACAAGCAGCAGTTGGTCCTGTTGCAATGGATTCACTTATTGTAGCAACAGGTGTTTCAACCCTAGCTCTGGCGGGTTCAGATAGTTATATTTCTATTGCAATCTTGTTAGCTTTAATGGTTGGAGTAATTCAATTTGTTATGGGTGTTTTTCGTTTAGGATTCATTGTAAATTTTCTTTCTAAGCCTGTAATAACTGGCTTTACATCGGCAGTAGCATTAATTATTGGCTTTAATCAATTTCGTAATTTATTTGGAGTAGAATTTGTTCAGAGCGATCAATTACAGTATGTCTTAGGAGATATTTGTGATCAGATTTTTGACTTAAATTATTATACAACTCTTATTGGTTTAACTTCTATTGTTTTGATTATTATCTTCAAAAAAATTAATAAAAAAATACCAAATGCATTAATTGTTGTGGTTTTCGGGATTTTAATAATGAAGTATTTTGGAGAAGTATTTCGTGGTGTTTCTATAGTAAAAGATATTCCTTCTGGTTTGCCAATGTTTAGTGTTCCTGATTTTAATATAGATTTATTAAAAGAGTTATTTCCAATTGCATTTACTCTGGTAATGGTTGGTTATTTAGAAATTATTTCTATTGGTAAATCGTTAGAATCGAAACAAGATGAATATAGAATAAGGCCAAATCAAGAGTTAATAGCACTAGGTTTAAGTAATATTGTAGGTTCGTTATTTAAAGCTTTTCCTACCACTTCAAGTTTCTCACGTTCTGCAATTAATCAAGAAAGTGGTGCAAAAACAGGAATGGCTGCTTTAATTTCTGTTGTAATGGTTATAATAACATTACTCTTTTTAACTCCCTTTTTTTATCATTTACCAAAAACCGTTTTAGCAGCAATAATTATTGTTGCAGTTTTTGGATTGGTAAATATCAAGGAAGCTGTTTTTTTGTGGAAAGCAAATCTTCTAGATTTCTGGCTTATGCTGGCAACATTTATAGGAACATTATTATTAGGAATTGAGTTTGGTATTATAGTTGGAGTCGGTCTTTCATTAATTGTGCTAATTTTTAGAACTTCTAGGCCTTATGTTGCCGAATTAGGAAAAGTTCCCAACTCAGATTTTTATAGAAATAGAGATCGTTTTGAAGAAGTTATTATTGAAGAAGATATTTTAATTTTTAGGTTTGATGCACAAATTTTTTATGCAAATTCAAGTTATTTTAGAGACAAACTAGATGATATGGCTTTAAAGAAAGGGGCTTCTTTAAAATTGATAGTTTTTGATGCTGAAAGCATAAATAGAGTAGATAGTACAGGAGTAGAGATGTTAAAAGAGCGCATTAAATTCTATAATAAAAAAGGTATTGTTATTTTATTTGCTGGTGTTAAAGGTCCCGTAAGAGATGATTTGTTTAAAAGTGGAATGCTTTCTATTATAGATGTGAATCACTTTTTTATGCGAGCAAATGATGCCGTTAAATTCTATAAAACAGGAGATAGAGCACAACAAGAAAAATATGCTAAGTATATTCATCAAGCATATCATTAAAAAAAATAGAGAGGTTTTTTGAAAACTTTGTTTTCAAAAGGTATAATATAGATAAAAAATAGAATGATAATAGAACAAATTTATACAGGTTGTTTAGCGCAAGGGGCCTATTACATAGAGAGTAATGGTGAGGTGGCAATTATAGATCCATTAAGAGAAGTACAAGATTATATTGAAAGAGCAGATAAAAATAAAGCAAAGATTAAATATATTTTTGAAACCCATTTTCATGCAGATTTTGTGAGTGGACATGTTACTTTGGCGGAAAGAACTGGTGCAAAAATTGTTTATGGTCCAACAGCGAAAACGAATTTTGAATCAATTGTTGCCGAAAACAATCAAGTTTTTAAATTAGGAAATATTACAATTACAGTATTGCATACACCAGGTCATACAATGGAAAGTTCTTGCTTTTTATTAAAAGATGAAGAGGGTAAAGATGTTGCTCTTTTTAGTGGTGATACTTTATTTTTAGGAGATGTTGGTCGACCAGATTTAGCGCAAAAAGGAGATCTTACAGAGAAGGATTTAGCAGGTTTATTATACCACAGTTTACGCAATAAAGTAATGACTCTAGCAGATGATGTTATTGTATATCCTGCACATGGAGCAGGTTCTGCTTGTGGTAAAAATTTAAGTTCAGAAACTGTGGGTACAATTGGTAATCAAAAAGAAACTAATTATGCATTAAGAACAGATATGACAAAAGAGGAATTTGTTAAGGAAGTTACTGATGGTTTATTGCCTCCGCCAGCTTATTTTCCTCTAAATGTAAAACTAAATAAAGAAGGATATAAAAATATAGACGACGTAATAGAAAACAGCGCAAAACCATTGTCTGTTGAAGCATTTCAAATTCATGCAAATGAAACGGATGCATTAATTTTAGATGTTCGCCATCAGTCAGAATTTATAAAAGGATTTATACCACAATCTATTTTTATTGGTTTAGGCGGTACTTTTGCTCCTTGGGTTGGTGCATTGATAAAAGATATTAAACAACCAATTTTATTAGTAACTCCAAAAGGAGAAGAAGAAGCTACAATTATACGCTTGTCTAGAGTTGGTTTTGATAATGTTTTAGGCTATTTAGACGGAAGTTTTGAAACATGGAAGAATGCTGGTAAAGAAATAGATACTTTACAATCTGTATCTGCAGATGTATTAGAAGATAAAATTAAACAAAATGCTTTTGTTTTTGATGTCAGAAAACCAGGAGAATATGCAATCGAACATATTACAGTTGCAAAAAGTACTCCATTAGATTTTTTAAATGAACATATTTCTAAATTCCCTAAAAAAGCAGATTTTTATTTACAATGTGCTGGTGGATATCGTTCTGTTATTGCAGCATCAATATTAAAGGCGAGAGGTTTTCATAACGTAATTGATGTTGCAAAAGGCTATTCTGCGGTAAGAAATACAAATATTGAAAGAACATACGCAGTTTGTCCATCAACTTTAAAATAGAAATATGAAACCACTAATTTTTATATTTTTTGTAAGTTTTCTTTTTATTAATTGTGCAGAATTACAAGAAAAAAACACAATAACCACTCTAGAATTAAAAGAGTTGTTGTTTAAAGATAAAATACAATTAATAGATGTAAGAACCCAAAGAGAGATTAAACAAGGTTCGATAGAAACTGCTTTATTTATAGATTTTTTTGATAAAGAATTTTTGATAAAAGTGAGTCGTACAGTGAATAAAAGAAGACCAGTTTATCTATACTGTAGATCGGGCAATAGAAGTGGTAAAGCGACAAATATTTTGCTAGAAAAAGGGTTTGAAGTTTATAATGTTATTGGCGGATATACTAAGTGGAAAAAAGAAAATAATAAATAATGAAAGCAGAAGTCCAAATAGAAAACTTAAAATGTGGTGGTTGTGCATCAACAATTAAAAAGGCAATATTAGCAATCGAAGGAGTGAGTAAAATAGAAATTGATATCGAAAAATCAATTGTTTTAATTACATCAGAAAATGATAATGTAGAAGAAATTAAATTAAAATTATCTAAATTAGGATATCCAGAAGTTGGTGATAAAAATACTGTTTTACACAAGGCAAAATCTTTTGTGAGTTGCGCTGTTGGTAGAATAGATTCTTAAAAAGATTAAATACTTTAGAGAAAAAATTGTAAAAGTAGCAATGTTTGAAAAATTTAAAGCTGTAATTAATAGTTTAGTAGATTTTAATAAACACTATTATTACTAGAACTTAAATGAGTAATATATGCCATATAAAGATGCATTTGTTCTTTTCTTAGAGCAAGTAAAAGAAAGTATAAAAAAGGAAGAGTTTGCTAAATTAACAATGGCAAAAACCATTGGTAAATTAGAGTTAAAAAATATATTTGTAAGACCGTTTGCTTCGAAAGGAAATGTTAAAGTTTTAGTGAAATTTAGCTACAGACCTCGTGAAACTGAAGATGTAGAGAAAGAACTTACTTTAGAGGAAGCTTTTAGTGTTTTAAAAGAGCATCTTAGAAATCCTTTTTTGTCTGTTTTGTTATTTACCACAACAAAAGATGTTACTTTCAAAATTAACAAAAAAGGAGCAGGCACTATTACTGAGAGTTCGCCAACATTTCATTATGTAACTGAAGCTGAGAAATAAATCGGAATAATTAATTTTTTAAAAGCATAAAGGGAGCAAATTAGTTACATTTTTATGGTGTTTTTTTAGATTTGCTTATTTTTATCATATAGTTAAAAACCTTTGTTTTAAATCCAAAAAAAATCTCAAGCGTAAGCTTGAGATTTTTAATTTTTAATTTAATTTAATTTAAAAATTATTTTTTAAAACTTTAAAGCCAACTAAAAAGTTTCTAGTTGCTTGTGGGTAGAAATAAACATAACCACCACCATAATCTATTGCATTAGAAGAATATTCTAAATTAAAGATATTATTTACTAACCCAGTAAAAACGATAGATTTAAAAATTGCATTTGGCTTTATTTCATAATTAAAATTTAAATCATTTACAAAATACGCTTTTAAAACACCTCTATTGTCATCGATGTTATTTAAAGATTGCTCTCCAACATATTTGCTTAAAAGAGAAATTTGTAAGTTTTCTAAAGGATTGTAGTTTATGGCATTACCAATTACTAATTCTGGAGAATAAGAAATATTTGTATTACCTAAATTTACCAAACCTGTATCTGTAGTTGTATTAAAACTTCTATTTTTATTAGAACTTAAAGCGATATTTGTAGAAGTGCTAAAAGTAGTATTAAATGTAATAGCAGCATCTACTTCTAAACCTAATCTATCACTTTTTCCACTTGTTGCTCTAATCGGGCTTCCCACATCATCAAGTTGACCAGTAAGGACTAATTGATTTTGATAAAACATATAATACATATTAGAACTTACAGCAATTTTTTCTGTTTTGTATCTCCATCCTAATTCAATATCATTTAATGTTTCATTTTGAGTAACACCATTTTCAAAATCGTCTCTATTAGGTTCTCTATTTGCTCTAGCATAAGAGATATAATAACTATTGTTTTGATTTACTTTATACGTTAATCCAGCTTTAGGATTAAAAAAGCTAAAATCTGTATCAGTTATAAAAGAAGTACCTTTAGAATTTAAACCATTTGTCTT
>Ga0206127_1001105_pt1 | contig 30339 bp, 32 predicted proteins | sample Helgoland_Spring_6_FD_148646 | JGI IMG/M metagenome (GOLD analysis project Ga0206127, IMG submission 148646) | Pelagic subsurface seawater microbial communities from Kabeltonne, Helgoland, North Sea - Helgoland_Spring_Bloom_20160419_1 | ecosystem: Environmental > Aquatic > Marine > Epipelagic ...
ATTCAAAAAGAGTTAGATGCTAGAAGTTCCGACTTGGAATTTGATGTGGTTTCGAATCCTGAATTTTTAAAAGAAGGAGCAGCTATTGCGGATTTCATGAAGCCTGATCGAGTAGTGATAGGAACTGATTCTAATTATGCTAAAGAGAAGATGAAACAACTATATCATCCTTTTTGTATGTCAAGAGATCGTTTTATATCTATGGATATTCGTTCTGCGGAGATGACCAAGTATGCAGCCAATGCAATGCTGGCTACCAAAATATCTTTTATGAATGAAATTGCCAATATCTGTGAAAAGGTAGGGGCAGATGCCAACCAGGTTCGAATTGGAATTGGTTCAGATCAGCGTATTGGATATAATTTTATTTACCCAGGTGCGGGCTATGGAGGTTCTTGTTTCCCAAAAGATGTAAAAGCACTCACAAAAATAGCCAAAGAAAATGGCTACACTGCGCAATTGATTACCGCAGTAGAAGAGGTGAACGATGCACAGAAATTAGTCATCGCTCAGAAAATTGTAACCCGTTTTGGAGAAGATCTAACAGGATTTACTTTTGGTATTTGGGGCTTGGCTTTTAAGCCAGGAACCGACGACATGAGAGAAGCACCAGCAATCTATGTTATAAAGGAGTTGGTGAAACGAGGAGCTAAAATAAAAGCATATGACCCAAAGGCAGTTAATGAGGCAAAAGAGCATTATCTAAAAGGAATTCAGAATATCACATACATAACATCGAAATATGATGTTTTAAAAGATTCAGATGCATTAGTATTACTTACTGAATGGAAAGAGTTTCGTTCACCTGATTTTGAAGAGATGAAAACACAATTGAAAACATCTGTTATTTTCGATGGGAGAAATCAGTATAATACATTTAATTTAGAAGAAAAAGGATTTGAATATTATCAAATAGGAAAAAAGTAAATGAAAATATTAGTTACTGGTGCAGCTGGATTTATTGGATTTCATACTTGTTTAAAATTAGTGAGTCAAGGTCATGAAGTTTACGGCATTGATAATATTAACGATTATTATAACCCTAAACTAAAGTTTGATCGATTAAACGAATTAGGGTTTAGCGAAGCTGAATCAAAACTCTTTAAAAATGAGGTCCAAAGTGCTAAATTCAATTCTTTACGATTTTCTAGAATTGATTTAGTTGATCATGAAAGTATTGATAATTTATTTAAGCAAGAGCAATTCGAAGTAGTTTGTAATCTAGCTGCTCAGGCAGGTGTTCGATATTCTATAGAAAATCCAAAAGCATACATAGATAGTAATATTTCTGGGTTTTTAAACATTCTTGAAGGATGTCGAAACCATAAAGTAAAGCATTTGGTATATGCGAGTAGTTCTAGTGTATACGGAGAAAATAAAAAAGTACCTTTTGAAACAACTGACAATGTAGATCATCCAATTAGTTTATACGCAGCAACAAAAAAGAGCAATGAATTAATGGCCCATACCTATGGTCACTTATATGACTTTAAAACCACGGGATTACGTTTTTTTACAGTCTATGGTCCCTGGGGAAGACCAGATATGGCTTATTATCTATTTGCAGAGGCAATCTCAAACAACAAGCCAATTAAAGTATTTAATAATGGTGAGATGGAGCGTGATTTTACCTATATAGATGATATTGTGAATGGCGTGACTAAGATCATTGAAAAGAATATTGATTCAAGAGAGCATTATAAAATATATAACATAGGTAATAACAAAACCGAAAGCTTACAAAACTTTATAGCCACTATTGAAAAGGCTATGGGTAAGAAAGCTATTAAAGAAATGTATCCAATGCAACAAGGAGATGTTCCTAGAACATTTGCTGATATAGATGAATTAATCAAAGATTATAAATATCAACCAAATACTAAAATTAGTATCGGAATAACAAAATTTATAAATTGGTTTAAAATAAATAAATTAAAATAAATAAATTAAATTAAAAGTATTAATATGAAAAAAGTAATAATTTTAGGAGGTGGTGGCTTTATAGGAGGACATTTAGGGAAAAGATTGAAAGAAGATGGATGCCATGTTAGAATAGCAGATATAAAAAATCATGAATATTGGAATCACGAAGAAATTTGTCATGAATTTATTAAATGTGATTTAACTGATCCAAAAGCTGTAGAATTAGTCATTAGTGATTCAGTAGACGAGGTTTATCAGCTTGCTGCAGATATGGGAGGTGCTGGATATATATTCACAGGTGAAAATGATGCTAATGTAATGCATAATTCAGCCTTAATAAATTTAAATGTAGCTAAGGAATGTGTTGTAAAGAAAGTTAAAAAAGTTTTTTATTCAAGCTCTGCATGTATGTATCCTGAGCATAACCAGCTAGATCCCTTAAATCCAAACTGTGAGGAATCTTCAGCATATCCTGCTAATCCAGATTCTGAATATGGTTGGGAAAAATTATTTAGCGAAAGAATGTTTTTATCTTTTTCCAGAAATTATAATTTAAATGTAAGAATTGCTAGGTTTCATAATATATTTGGACCACAAGGCACATGGGATGGAGGTAAAGAAAAAGCTCCTGCGGCTATGTTGAGAAAAGTTTGTGAGAGTGATAATGATGGGACAATTGAAGTGTGGGGAGATGGCAATCAAACTCGTAGTTTCCTTCATGTTAAGGAGTGTGTAGAAGCGGTTTTAAGGCTGATGAAGTCAGATTTTATTGGTCCAGTAAATATTGGGTCTGATGAGAAAGTATCAATAAATGATTTAGCTCAAATGGCTATTGACATTTCAAATAAAAATATTTCAATAAATAATATTAAGGGTCAAGACTTTATCGACAAGTATGGTTTTAAATGTCCGGTTGGAGTTAGAGGGAGAAATTCTGAAAATTCTCTTTATAAGGAGAAAATTGGTTGGGTAGTTTCTGAGCCATTAAAACTTGGAATGATAAATACTTTTACTTGGATCAATGAACAGGTAAATGGTGATTAAACAATTCAATACTCACTTAAAAGAATAGAGTTTTTTTTAAAAATAAAATTAATTAAATATTAGATTCTTTTCATGAACGTAACTTTTAAAAAACGGTTTGGAGATACATTTAAAAATTTAAATTGGTCTTTAATTAGTTCTTTACTAGCAGCCATTATTTCTTTTGGCTCTAATGTTTACTATTTAAGAACCTTTGGTCCTGATCAATTTGGAAGTATAGCAATTGGATATTTGATATTAGCTTTTGCATTACCATTTTCAGAATTTGGAATAGTTGGCGCTCTAATACAACGAAATAAAAAAGATTTTAAAATTGAAATCGCACAAACGTTATCATTATTTATTTCAATAGTTTTAGGCTTATGTTGTATGTTTTTTTTTATGTTTTTTAATCAATTTACAATTAAAGATCCCCTCGCTTTTTCGATAATTATTTTTTTTACATTAGTTTTTACATCATTATTGTTAATTTATAAAACTTACTTTTCAATAGAAATGAATTATCATATTCTTTCTAAAATAGTAATTTTATCAACTTTAATAAGTCATACGATAACAATTCTGATTATCTATTTATTTGATAATTCTAACATTCTAATTCTTTTTAATCAAAGATTATTATTACCTCTAATAAGTTTGATCTTATTTTGTAATTATTCGAAGATAAAGTGGAGGTTTTCTTATAGTTTTATGAATTTAATTTCTGAAATAAAATTTGGTATTAACTTAATGTTTGCAAATGTATTGGAAAGTGTCTATAAACAAGGAATTCCAGTTCTATTTTCGTCAAAATCATTAATTGTTGGTGGACTTTTTTTTCAGGCTACAAAATTATTAGAGATGGTGAATGGCTTTATGTTTAATGTCTCAAATACAATTTTATTTTCATTCTTTATAAAAGAAAAAAAAAATGATAAAGAAAGAATTTCTCAACTTTTCATTTTATTTTTTCTTATCATAACGTCTCTGTTAATTTTAATTTTTTCGAGTTTTGGTGAAGCAATAATGATTTATTTATTTGGAGAAGATTGGTCTGGTATTAATTCAATATTTTGTTTGCTTTTAATTATGAATTCTAATAATATATTAGATAGTTCAGTAAGAGTTGATTTAAAATCTAATAAATATGGTAAATCAATTTTTTTTATTGAAGTTTTGAAAAAGCTTATAATTATTATTTACTTATTGAATTTTACTTTTTTTAATAATATTTCAAACTTTATAATTGGTTTAATTTTATGTGGTTCTTTAGGAACAATATTATCAATAATATTTACTAAAGATAAAATCATATTTTCAGATTATATATACAAGTATTTACTAATACAAATTTTCATAATAATTAATTTGTTTTCAATTACATACAATGCATATATTATTTCTTATATGCTTTTAGCAGGGTTGATAATTTATTTCACAAATAAAATTTTACGATTTGAAAATCACTAACACTTTTTTCATTTATACTGTTTTTTTAACATATTCAATAGTAATATTTTTTCCTATTGAGTATCTTGGTTTTTTCGAAACTTTTATCAGAATTTTATGTGTTTTTACATTATTCGAAAAATCTTTATTTAAACTTCCAATTGTAATTCTATTTGTCTTAAATTTTATTTTTTCTGTATTAGTTAGTGATTATAAAGTGACTTCTCTATTACTCTCAACATTTGATTTTTGTCTTCCTTTTATGTTAATTTCTAAATTTCGAAAAACTCCCTCTTTTTTTAGAATCAATTTAAGTTTGGTAAGAAATATTTCAATTATTGCAATTTTAATTATTATAATTAGTCAGGGTTTAAATTTAACAGAAGAATATTATCCATATTCCGATTTATTCACAATGGGCCCATTCCGTAACAAAGCAATTTTTAGTTTAAATTTTTTATTTTTTGTATATCTAAATTTAAGAAACCAGTATAAATTTTATTTATCAGATTATTTAATTTTATCAACTTTAGTTTTGATTTTAATATTTAGTTTTAGAAGAACTAGTTGGGTTTTATTATTATTATCGGCATCTTCTTTACTTATTATTAAAAATAAAGTTATTTTTTTTTCAATAATTTTTGCTTTGATAGTTCCTTTAGTAAGTTATTATTGGAATGACCTTTCTAGTGATTTTTCAATATTATTACAAGACAGGAGTTCAGAATATTTATTTTCAATTGATGTAAAAGAATGGCGTGTCCAAGAATTACTTATGCATATTAACGATTTTGGAAACACTATTTTTACAACTATTTTTGGTCATTACTCTATCGATCCCGGCGGATCAGAGTTTTGGGGTAGGATTGGTGTTGAAAATTCAATTCATGTAGATTTTATTAGATTAACTTACTATTTTGGTTATATCTCTCTTCCTCTGTATTTAGTTGTCATTTTTAAACACCTAAAAAAAGTAACTCCTTCAAAATTTCTTCTTTTCCAAATTATTTCAATTTACTTAATTGTCTTTACCTCTGGAGGGTTGCTATTACATGTTTTTAATATTATTATATTTTTTAACTTATTAACCTCATTTTTAAATGAAAAAAGTCTTAATACTAACCTCAAGCTTAATTAAAGGTACTGGAGGAGTAGCATCAATAGTTGAATTAGGAGAGAATTTGATTAAATTAAAAAATAATGTTAATTATTCTACTACATCATACAAAGAAGATAATCATAAATCCAAAAAAATAATAGATTTATCGTACATAAGATTTTTTGAATTATATAATTCAGGTTCTAAAATAAAGTATGGTTTAAGTAAAGTTTATAGTTTTTTCAAACTTGTATTTGCTTTTTTAGATGGAAATATTAAATTAATTAAGAATTTTGATTACATATTAGTTGCTAGTAATTACAATGTTAAGGTAATTAGGTTCTTGAAAAAAAACACGAAAGCTAAACTTATATTCAACCATCCAGCGGATTATGAATTAATGAAATTATGGCTTTCTGATACGAATTTAATGGATAATTCTTTTTACAAAGAATATTTGTTTTTGTTTGATCACGTTTTATTTCAATCTGAATTTCAAATGAAAGATTGTTATAATATCACTAATTTAGATAATTTAACTTTTATTAACCCAATATGTGATCACAACTCAATAGATGAAGTTTTGAATTCTGATAATCAAGAAATTAAAAAGAAATTCAATAATAATAGTTTGAATGTTTTGGTAACAGGAACAGTGTTCGAAAGAAAAAATCAACTTGTAATTGCTGAACAAATGAGTAAATTATCAAAAAAAAGCACTCTACATTTAGTCGGAAAAATTGATAATCAAGACTATATGTATAAGATTGATAATATCTCTAAAAGTAACCCTCAATTCAACGTTTTGTTCCATGGATTCAAAAATGATTTCTTGTTTTTTTTAAAATATTCAGATGTGTTTATTAATTTTTCATCTAATGAAGGTGTTTCAAGATCTCTCAGAGAGGCTATGTATTGTGATAAGTTGATTATAGCTTCAGACATTCCTGGATCAAAGGAATATCTTAAAGATGGTTCAGGAACACTGATAGATTATAATTCGCCTAATTTGATCTATGATGAATTAAAAAAAATTAATAAAAATGAGAATTGTAATATTTCTTACCCAAGAAAATCGAGGGAAGTATACTTAAAGTATTTTGATCAAATTATTTACAAAGAAAAACTTAATAAATTATTTAAATAAAATAAAATGAAAATATTAAAGAACAAAACTATTTTAATAACTGGTGGAACAGGATCATTAGGAAAAGCACTTACAAAACACATATTTAAAGAATGTCCTGAAATTAAAAAATTAGTTATTTTTTCACGTGACGAGCAAAAGCAATTCATTATGGCTCAAGAATTTCCGCCTCAAGAATTTCCTCAAATTAGGTTTTTAATTGGAGATGTTAGAGATGCAAATAGATTAAAAAGAGCATTTAGAGATGTAGATTTTGTTATACATGCAGCAGCGATGAAGCATGTTCATTTAGCAGAGTATAATCCTAGTGAATGTGTTAAGACTAATATTGGTGGTGCTGAAAATGTCATTCAAGCATGTTTGGAAACTAATGTAGAAAGAGTAGTTGCTTTGAGTACTGATAAGGCATGTGCTCCAATAAACCTATATGGTGCCACTAAATTAACTTCAGATAAATTATTTGTAGCAGCTAACAATATAACTGGCTCAAATAAAATAAAATTTTCCGTTGTCCGTTACGGAAATGTAATGGGATCAAATGGTTCTGTAATTCCTTTTTTCTTAAATCAAAGAAAAAAAGGTTTTTTACCTATCACTCATCCAAATATGACCAGGTTTAATATTTCCTTACAGGGAGGCGTTGATATGGTAATGCATGCATTAAAGCATGCTTGGGGAGGTGAAATAATTATTCCAAAAATACCATCTTATAAAATTACTGATGTAGCTAATGCAGTTGATTCAGAATGTGAAAAAAGAATTGTGGGTATAAGACCAGGAGAAAAAATTCATGAAGAAATGATAACGGAATCTGATTCAATTCATACTTATGATCTAGGGACCTACTATACTATAATTCCTTCAAATCCTAAATGGAATTTAAATGAATTTATTTCTCATTTTAAAGCTAAAAAAGTCGCTGAGAACTTCTCATACACATCAGGTAAAAATACAGTCTGGGAATCAGTAGATGATTTAAAAGAGTTAATTAAAAAGAACATAGACACTAAATTTGAAGCATAATGAAACCCATTCCATACGGAAGACAAGATATTGATGATAATGACATTAACGCTGTTATTGAAGTCTTAAAATCTGATTTCCTTACTCAAGGTCCAACAGTAAAAGATTTTGAAATAAAATTCGCAAAATATGTTGGTTCTAATTATGCTGTTGCTGTTAATAACGCGACAGCCGGACTACATTTGTCAGTACTCTCTTTAAATTTAAAGCCTGGAGACAGGGTGATTACGACTCCAATTACTTTTGCAGCTTCTGCAAATTGTATTAGATACGTCGGTGCAGAAGTTTGGTTTGCTGACATTGATCCAGAAACTTATCTACTTGATATTAATTCCGTAAAGGAATTAATAGATTCAAAACCTGAAGGTTTTTTTAAAGGAATAATACCTGTTGATTTTGCAGGTCTACCAGTTAACATGGAGAATTTTAAAAATTTAGCAGATAAACATAATTTATGGATTATTGAGGATTCTTGTCATGCTCCTGGTGGATATTTTAAAGATAGTAAAGGAAAGAAAAATTTTTGTGGAAATGGTAAGTTTGCAGATATTGGAGTATTCTCTTTTCACCCTGTAAAACATATTGCTTGCGGTGAGGGAGGAATGTTAACTACCAATTCTAAAGAATTATATGATAAGTTGATGCTTCTAAGAACTCATGGAATTACCAAAGAGAATATGGATGAAAATCATGGGAACTGGTATTATGAAATGATAGAGCTTGGCTTTAATTACAGATTAACTGATTTTCAATCTGCATTGGGAATTACTCAATTAGCGAAAAATAATAAAGGAGTTGAGCGAAGAAATCAAATTTCAGCAACTTATAAAAAAGCTTTTGAAGGAAAAATAAAATTTCAAGATCTACCAGCTGGAACTTATAATGCACATCATCTCTTTATTATAGAGGTTGTAAACAGAAAAGAATTGTACGAATATTTATATTCAAATAATGTTTTGGCTCAAATACATTATATACCTGTTCACACATTACCATACTATAAAAAAATAGGCTATGATGATGCTAATCTTGATAATGCTGAGAACTATTACTCTAAATGTATTAGTTTACCGATGTACCCAACTTTAAGTGACAAAGAACAAGAATTTGTAATTGAAAAGGTATTAATGTTTTTAAAATGAAAGCAATAGAATTAGAGTCGGAAAGGCTTTTTTTTAGGCCACTTTCTCAAAAGCACATATCATTGACCTATGTAAATTGGCTTAATGATATTGAGGTAAATAAATATTTAGAATCTGGCGGAAACTATACAATTCAACTTTTAGCAGATTTTTTAAAAGAACAAGAACAAAAAGATATTTTATTTTGGGCTATTCATTTAAAAGATTCTAATAAACATATTGGTAATATTAAAATAGATCCTATAAATTTTGAACTTAATTCTGGAGAATATGGTATTTTAATGGGAGATAAAACAAATTGGGGCAAGGGTTATGCAAAAGAAGCTTCATTAGCAATTATAAACTATTGTTTTAACGAAGTTAAATTATCTAGAGTTACTCTTGGAGTTATTGAAGAAAATATAAATGCTGTAATGCTTTATAAAAAAATAGGATTTGCGATCGATGAAGTAAAAACAAATGTTGGAATTTATAACTATAAATTAAGTAACTCTTTAAGAATGTCATTACATGTCAAAAACTATAAACAGTAAACTTATTCTAGGAACTGTGCAAATGGGTTTAGCTTATGGTATTAATAATACTATTGGTAAAATTTCATTAGAAAACAGTCATGATATTTTAGAATATGCCTTCGATAACGGAATCAAAATTTTAGATTCTGCAGAAGCATATGGAAGTGCTCATCAAATTATTGGATCTTTTCACAAAAAAAATAAAAAAAAAATCTTTGAGGTTATTACAAAATTGCCACATAAATTTGATGATGCGATTAATGATAAGGTCAGTAGTTATTTAATAGATTTAAATATTACTCAATTACATGCTCTATTGTTTCATAGTTTTTCTAGTTATAAAGAAAATATTAATAGTTTTAAAGTACTAACTGACTTGAAGGCAAATGGTAAGATTAAGTATATTGGAGTATCTGTATACACTAACGAAGAAATAGAAGCAGTTCTGTTAAATGATGAGGTAGATATGATTCAGCTTCCATTCAACCTTTTTGATAATTTAAATTTAAGAAGAGATGTATTAAGAAAAGCCAAGTCAAAAGGCAAAATAGTTCATACTAGATCAGCTTTATTACAAGGGCTCTTCTTTAAAGATATTAGCTCTAATAACATTACAATTAAAAGTTTAAATAAAGAACTTCTTCAGTTGTCAAATATCATAAAAAAAAGAAAAGTATCCATCGTGAAACTAGCACTGAACTATTGTTTGGAACAAAAGACTATAGATAATGTATTAATTGGCGTTGACTCTAAAAAACAGTTAGAGGATAATCTTCGCGTTGTAGGCCAAAGACTCGAGACTAGTATAGTAGATGATATTAATAATATTAAGATTACTAATTCAAATTTATTAAATCCTTCGCTATGGAATTAAAAACAATTTTGGTTACTCAGGCAAGAATAGGTAGTTCAAGGTTACCAGGAAAAGTATTAAAAGAAGTAGACGGTAAATCTTTACTTCAAATACATTTAGAACGATTAAAAAAATGTTTAAAAATTGATGAAATAATTGTTGCAACAACTGTTAGAAAAGAAGATGAAATTATTTATAATAATTCATTGAAGTGGGGGTTTAAGGCTTTTCGAGGATCTGAGTTAAATGTTTTAGATCGTTTTTATCAAGCTTTAAAAGATAAAAACCCTGATTGGGTTGTACGAGTTACTTCCGATTGCCCTTTGTTAGATTCAAAATTGGTTGATGCAATCGTTGAATATACCCAAAACCATTCATATGATTATGTATCTAACGGATTAATAGAATATTTTCCAGATGGTCAAGATGTAGAGGTTTTTAAATTTTCAGCCTTAAAGAAGGCTTGGAAAAATGCAATACTAAAATCGGAATTAGAGCATGTAACACCTTACATAAGAAATAACTCCGACGGGAAAGGTGATGATATATTTAGTTCGATGAATTATGCCTGTCATGATAATTATTCCCATATTCGAATGACAGTTGATGAACAGAGAGATTTTGATTTAATTGAATGTCTAATTAAAAAATTAGGATCAGAAAAATCCTGGCTTGATTACACAAATTATATTATTCAAAATGACCTAACCAAAATTAATGATAAAATTATTAGAAACGAAGGATTCTTAAAATCCTTGAAAAATGACACAAATGGGTAAAGGACAAGACTTATATAGAAAAGCTAAAACACTAATTCCTGGAGGAACTATGCTACTTTCAAAACGGCCAGAGATGTTTCTGCCAGATCATTGGCCGTCCTATTTTTCTAAATCTAAAGGTTGTAAAGTATGGGATTTAGATGGTAGAGAATTAATAGATATGTCTATAATGGGTATTGGAACAAACACCCTTGGATACGGAAATGATGAGGTAGATGCAGCAGTTATGGAAACTGTTAAGAAAGGTAATATGAGTACTTTAAACTGTCCGGAAGAAGTTTATTTAGCAGAAAAACTTATTGAATTGGATCCTTGGGCTGATATGGTACGATTTGCACGAAGTGGTGGTGAAGCAAACTCTATAGCTATAAGAATTGCAAGGGCTGCTTCAGGGAAAGATAATATAGCGATTTGTGGTTATCATGGATGGCACGATTGGTATTTATCTGCAAATCATAATGATGGAGATGTATTATCTGGACATTTATTACCTGGTTTAAGTCCTAAAGGAGTTCCAAAAAATTTAAAGAATTCTGTTTATCCATTTAATTATAATGATTATGAAAAATTAAAATCCATCATTGATGAAAATGATATAGGAGTTATTAAGATGGAAGTGGTAAGAAACTTTGGACCTGAAGATGATTTTTTAAAAAAAGTTAGAGAATTAGCAACCAATAAAAATATTGTTTTGATTTTTGATGAATGTACTTCAGGATTTCGTGAGACTTATGGAGGTATTCATAAAAAATACGGAGTTGAGCCTGACATGGCTATGTACGGTAAGACTATTGGAAATGGCTATGCACTAACTGCTGTAGTTGGTAGAAAATCGGTAATGGAAGCGGCACAAACTTCATTTATTAGTAGTACTTTTTGGACTGAACGAATAGGACCAAGTGCAGCTCTTAAAGCATTAGAAGTTATGGAGAAAGTTAAATCTTGGGAAACGATTACTTCAAAAGGTATAAAAATGCAAAAAGGATGGAGTAATCTAGCCAATACGCATAAGCTATCAATTTCTATTTCGGGACTACCATCTATTAGTAGCTATAGTTTTAATAGTAAAGACGCACAAGCTTATAAAACATTTATAACCCAAGAAATGCTTAAAAAAGGATTTTTGGCAAGTACTAATTTTTATGCATGTACAGAACATAAAAATAAGTATATAGAAGACTATTTTGATGCATTAGATTCTATTTATAGTACAATATCCAAATGTGAGTTTGGAGATAAGAACATTCACAATTTACTAGAAGGCCCAATTTGTCACTCAGGATTTAAGAGATTAAATTAAATAATGATTTGATGCAAAAAAGAAAAATAGTGTTTCGTGCTGATGGGGGTAATCTTATTGGGATGGGTCATTTTACGAGAACTCTAGCACTTGCAGAAATGTTGTCAGACCAATTTGAATGTATTTTTGCGATTCAGAATCCTTCGCCAGTTCAAATTGAAGAAATTAAAAGAGTTTGTCGCAGCTTCATAGACTTACCTTTGGGAAAATCACATTTCAATAATTTTTTAGATACACTAAGAGGAGATGAAATAGTAGTACTTGATAATTATTTTTTTGATACAGAATATCAATTCTCTATAAAACTAAAAGGATGTAAATTAGTTTGTATTGATGATTTACACGATAAATTTTTTAAATCTGATTTGATAATTAATCATTCTCCAGGCATTGATGTTAATGATTATTCAACTAATAAAAAAACTAAAATTTTATTAGGTTTAGATTATGTTTTATTAAGGAGTCCATTTTTGAAAAAAGCAAAACTTAAAAATAATAATATTAAAAATAATACAGTATTTATAAATTTTGGTGGAGAGGATAGACTTAATATTACATTAAGAGTAATAAAAGATATGGTGAAATCTAAACCAAATCTAAATGCTAAAATTGTATTAGGGTACTCTAATAAGAATACAGACTCAATAATAGATTTTATTTCAAAAACAGAGAGTAAAATAGAGGTGTTTACAAATAGAAATGCCTCTCAAATGGCAGAAATAATATGTTCTTGTGATTTTGCTGTTGTTCCATCAAGTACTGTTCTATTTGAAGTTATAGCTTGCAAAATTCCTTTTATAACAGGGGCATATGTTGATAATCAAAATCTTATAGCAAAATCTCTTAATAATAATGTTTTTGGAATAGTTTTGCAAGATATAATTAATGATAATATTCCATGGGACAAAATTATTAAATTTGAAGTTAATAGTAAAGAAGTTTTAATTGATGGTAATTCTGATATTAGATTAATTAAAATGTTTAAAGAATTATAGTATGATTCAAATTAGAAGAGCAACTGAATGTGATGCTAAATTAATATTCAATTGGGCCAATGATTCTAGTATGCGAAAATTTTCAATAAATTCCAAAAAAATAGAATGGTGTAGTCATATTAATTGGTTTAATGATAAAATAAATTCGACATCATATCTTTTGATAGCTGAAAACATTAATGGGGTCCCTGTTGGACAGATTAGATTTGATCATTATGAGAATTATTATTTAATAGATTTTTATGTATCTCATGATTTTCGAGGAAAAGGTTATGGGAAATTACTACTAAATAATGGTATGAATTATGTTGTTAGCGAGATTGAAAATATTGCTTTTAAAGCTATGGTAAATGAAAAAAACACACCTTCAATTAAATCATTTCTAGCAGAAGGTTTTAACCTAAGGGAAAGAGAACTTATAAAAGAGCAAAATTTTTTATGTTACTATAAAGAATACAAAATAAAATAATTATGAAAAATATTGAATTAATAGGTGAAATAGGAACAAATCACAATGGTAACATAGATGAGGCTATACAACTAATCGATTTGGCTAGTAAAGCTAAAATAGATACTGTTAAATTTCAGATTTATGAATCAAAGGATATAGTTAGCCCTCTTGTTAAAACTTCTATGTACGGAATTAAGTCAAAGTATGAGTTTTGGAAAGATTATATCGACAATAAACTGATAACGCCCATAGATTGGTTGAAAGAATTGATTCCATATTGTGCATCTAAAGGACTAGACGTAATAACAACTGCACATTCCATAAGGTCAGCAGAACAATGCCTTAAATTTGGAGTAAAAAGACTAAAGGTTGCTTCTATGGATTGTAATTATCTTCCTTTTATTGATGATTTATCTAGATTGGATGTGCCAATTTTATTATCTACTGGAATGGCAAATAAACACGAAATTATGAAGTCAGTGGATGTTTTATTAAATAATAATATTGATTTAACACTATTTCATTGCACTGCAACATATCCAACAAAATATGAAGAAGCCAATTTAGATTTCCTTAATTTTTTAAAATCATTAAAACCTTCTAAATTAGGTCTATCCGATCATTCAAAAAATAATGACTTGGTTTTAATGAGTATTCCTTATGGAGTTTCAGTGATTGAAAAACATATTACTGCAGATAAAGATCAAACTGGACCAGATCATTCATTTGCATTAGATTTAGATGGGATGCTAGATTGGCGAAGTAAAACTGATAATGGCTCTTTAGCCCTAGGATCCTCCAACAAAGATTTATCTGTAAATGAAATGGCAAATAGAATAAAATATAGAAGAAAACCTATATTGAAAAAACAAGTTAAGAAAGGAGATATACTTATACATGACGATATTTATTTCGCTCGACCTGAAATAATTTCACTAGATGTGCTAGATATTGATAATATTGAAAACTATATTGGCATGAAGTTTAATAAAGATGTTGCACCAGACCATGTTCTTAAAAGAGGGTTTTTTATTTAAAGTTAAAATTAAACAATAATGGGTAGAGTCAAGACTAAAGTTTTAATAAGTGCTGCTGGCACACTTGCATCAGTTAGCTATATAAATCACTTAAAATCAAAAGGGTATTATATAATAGGTATAAATTCTGAATATGAAACTATTGGTAAATTTTTATGCCATGAATATTATGAATCTCCCCTTGTTACAGAAAAAAAAAGCTTTATTTCGTTTATTGAAACTTTAAATTTTGATGTTTATTTACCTTGGCTTGATGAAGAGCATTTATTATTCGCATCGGAATCAAATATTTCATTTAGAGAAAAAATTCTAACATCTTCACCAGAGAGTATAAGGATTAGTATTAATAAGTTTGAAACTTTTTTGTTTGCAAAAAAAAACTCTATTAATGTTGCTGACAAAACTGAAAATGTACCCGCATTTGTTAGAATGAATATAAGCAGGGGAAGTAAAGGAGCAAGAAAAGTTACAAGCCAGAACGAATTGGACAAATTAGATAAGAATAAATATATTATTCAAGATTTATTAGAAGGCCAAGAATATACAGTAGATTGTCTATGTGATATGAATGGAATCCCAAAAGTTATTGTTCCTAGAGAAAGAGTGTCTGCTGCGAATGTTAGTTTGATTGGTAAGGTATGTATGGATAACGAAATAATAAATTTTTGTAAATCTATTTTGGAAAAAATCAAATTTTTTGGTCCAATCAATATTCAGGTTATGAAATTTAAAAATAAGTTATTCCTTATAGAAATTAACCCTAGACTTGCTGGGACTTCCGTTTTAACAATAAAAGCTGGTGCAGATGTCCTTGTTGATGGGATTGAGTTATTCTTAGGAAAATACGATAGAACCTTTGAATATGAGATAAAAAATGGGTTAATGATGTATCGTTTCTATGATGAATTTTATTCTTAAAATAATGTTTAAACTCCAAAATTATAAAAACATCATATTTGATCTTGACAATACACTGTTAGATCAATCGCAGTATGATCAAGAAGTTTTTAGATTGTACTTTGAAAATTATGCAGACACAAAAAAAACAGCAACTGAGTTAGGTACTTCACTTGCTATAAAAAAAAGGAATGCTCCATATGGATACAATCGAACATTTGATGACTTTTTTAAGATAAGAAATATAAATTTAAGTGTTAAGAGCTTAATTCAGTTTTATCACTTCCCACCCGCAGTTATTATTAAACCTTCTAATTTTATTTTAGAATTGCTAAATTCTTTATTAGATAAAAATCTTATCATAATTTCAAATGGCTATCCACGGGTCCAATATAATAAAATAGTGTCCTTGGATATAGGAAAATATTTTAGTCAAATTTGTATTCTAACTCCTGGTTTAAAACCAGCTATAAAACCTTCAAATGAAATATTGAAGAGTTTGTATTTAAAAGAAGGAAAATCTGTATATATTGGAGATAACTTGGAAATTGATAAAATTTTTGCTGAAAATTGTACTTTTGAATTCATTCATTTTAATATAATAGACTTATAATATGCAAGACCTAAAAAACAAACGAATAATGATCGTTGTTGCTCATCCAGACGACGAACTACTTGGATGTGGTGCAACAATGAATAAACTCATTTTTGAGTATAATTGTACCATTCGTGCAGTAATACTCGGTGAAGGAATTACTTCCCGTTCTGAGCAAAGGGATGTTGACGAGGTGAAGCAAGAATTATCTATTCATAAAAGTAACATTACTACAGCGGCTCAAAAAATCGGTTATTCTTCTGTTGGAGTATATGATTTTCCTGACAATAGATTTGATACTGTTGCTTTATTAGATATTATAAAAATAATTGAAAAAGAAAAAGACGAATTTTCTCCAGAAGTTATTTTTACTCATCATGGTGGTGATCTAAATATTGACCATCAAAGAACTTTTGAAGCTGTTATGACAGCTTGTAGGCCTTTGAAGAATGAAATAGTAAAAACCATTTTGACATTTGAAACTCCTTCAGGTACAGAGTGGATATCTCCTTCAGATCCACGTCAATTTTTACCAAATTTGTTTATTGAAATTAGTGATGATAATCTCTCTGCGAAAATTAAAGGGATGGAGTCTTATGAGTTCGAAAAAAGGTCTTTCCCACACCCTAGATCTCCTGAAGCTTTAAAGATACAAGCCCAGAGATGGGGTATTATTGTTGGTAAAGATTTAGTGGAACCTTTTCAAGTTATTAGAAGTATTGCATAATCTTTTGTAAAATGAATTTAAAATAAAGAACTTATGTACGACACTATAGCTGTTTTTGAAACTCAGTTGCAAAAAAAAATTATTTTTAATTTTATTGAAATTGGTTTAATTAAAAAAAAAAAATTACTAATTATTGATGCGTCTAATCATAAACTGAAATTAAATGAACTGAATATTGACCTAAATTTTAATAAAATATCTAATATTTTTAAATCATTTAAAAACATTAAGGCTTTAAAAAAGTTAAATTTAAAATGTAAGACATTAATAAGTACTCAATTTACCGGAATTAATGCATTGTTTTTTTCTTCATTTATTAATAGTGATAAGAAAATATTAATTGACGATGGTATAGGTACTCCAGTTTTGTTACTCGATAACAGTTTATATAATCGGTTATTTAGATTTCAACTTAGATTTTATTTTATAAAATCAATTTTGAGATTATTTTTTAATATTAAGTTATTATCAGTTCAAAAGGCGACGATTACTTTTGATAGTTATTACTCTATTTATAATCTAGGGGTATTTTTCGATTATAAGCCTTATGAATTTAGATATATTGATGGGATAATTCAAAAATATGATTTAATTAATAAAGAAATAGGTTTTATTGGTGCTCCAATGGTTGAATTTGGATTGACAAGTGAAAAAAAATTAAAAGCTCTTTTATCCAAAATTGTTAAAAATGAAGGGCCATTTTCATATTTTCTTCATCCAGATGAAAAATATTCACTCGACTACAATATTCAAGGAGTGAACTTTCTAAAACCTAATATGTTAATTGAGAGATATTTTGAAATACACGGTGTGCCTAAAACTCTTTATTCATTTTCGTCAAGCGCAGCTCTAAATATTGCAACAGCAAATCCTCAAGTTAATGTTTATAACATAGGATATGAATCTTATTTCAGAAATAAAAATCAAGTTTACTTGAAAGTGCTTAACCAATTTTCAGTAAAAAAGTCTTTTTATAATTTATAAAAAAAAATGAAAAAATGAAAAAAAAAAATGTAGTTGTTCAAGGTCTAGGTTTCGTTGGAGCTGTAATGTCTTTGGTTGTTGCAAATAATGACAAGAATCAATATAATGTTATTGGAATTGATCTTCCATCTAATCAAGATTTAATTGACAAGCTAAATCAAGGTATATTTCCAATTCAAAGTAGTGATGTTAAAATTAATTCTTTTTTTAAAGAGGCAATAAAAAGAAAGAATTTTAGAGCTACATCTGATATTGAAACTTATTCAATAGCTGATATAATTATTGTAGATATTAACCTAGATGTCCAAAAAGGAGTTCATGATGAAAATCTAAATAATGATTATAGTGTCGATTTATCTAGTTTTAAGAAAGCTATGAGAACAATAGCTGAAAACTGTAAAAATGATGTTTTATTATTAGTTGAAACTACTGTACCCCCCGGCACATGCATTAATATCATTAAACCAATTTTTGAGGAAACTTTTAAAAACAGAGGGCTTAAGCAATTATATAAAATTGGACATTCTTATGAACGTGTTATGCCAGGACCTAATTATGTTGACTCTATAAAGAATTTCTATCGTGTTTATTCTGGTATAAATGATGATAGTGCAGATGCTGTTGAGCAATTTCTCAAGACTATTATTTCTACTGATGAATATCCATTAACTCGTTTATCAAATACTAATGCGACTGAGATGTCGAAAGTACTCGAAAACTCATTTAGAGCAATGAATATAGCATTTATTCAAGAATGGACAGAATTTGCTGAAGTAGCTGGAGTAAATTTATTTGAAGTCATTGATGCTATAAGATTAAGACCAACTCACAAAAATATTATGAAACCAGGATTAGGAGTAGGGGGGTATTGTTTAACAAAAGATCCATTATTAGCAAGCTGGTCTAGTCAATATTTATTTAATTCGAATAAGTTACTTCAATCAGAAAAAGCAGTTGTCATTAATGATGAAATGCCTTTACACTCATTAAAAACTGTTTATAATCATTTCAAAGGAGATTTAAGTTCTAAAAGAATACTTGTTTTAGGTGTATCATATTTGCAAAATGTTGGAGACACACGTTATTCTCCAGTTGCCATTATTTATGAAAAGTTGATTAATTTTAAAGCAATAGTCACTTTGCATGACCCTTTTGTTGAAAAGTGGGATGAGTATAATCTATTTACAGAAAGTAATGAGAATGTTTTAGAAAAAGAATACGATGCAGTCTTTATCGGATGTCCTCACAATCAGTATTTAAATACAGATTTCTTTAATAGTATCTTAAATAAAAATAAGTCACTTGTGATATTTGATCCACACGGGGCAATAAACGAAAATTCAATAAATAAATATATTAATCATTCATTAAAAACAATAGGAAAAAGATGTCTAAAAAAATATTAATTATAGGTGGTGCCGGATTTATAGGTATGAATATTATCCAAAGTTTAGGGAAAAAAAATAATTCAGTTATTACTATCGCTGATAATTTTTTTAGGGGTAAAATGGATAATGATTTAAGTAATTTAGTTAAAAAATATAATGTCAGAGTTGTTTCGGCAGACCTCACAGAATCAAGTTCATTTGAACAACTAGAAAATGACTATGATCAAGTTTATATGCTAGCATCTGTTGTTGGAGTTGAATACACTCAGAAAATACCAAATGAGCTTATAAGAGTCAACACAATGTTAATTATGAATACTTTAGAATGGCTTAAAAATTCAAATTGTAAAAAAGTTTTATTTACCTCAACTAGTGAGTGTTATGCGGGTTCTATAGAGAAATTTAGTTATGAAGTGCCAACAGCTGAAAATGTCCCTTTATGTATAGATGATATTTCAAATCCTAGATTTACATATGCTGTAACTAAAATGCTAGGAGAGTCCGGTTTTTTAAACTATGCTAAAGTTTTTGGATTTGAATGTGTAATTGTTCGATACCATAACGTTTATGGATCTAGGATGGGATTTAAACATGTGATTCCACAAGTTGTAAAAAGATTTGTAGATAAAGAATCTCCATTTAAAGTATACGGCCATGATCAAACAAGAGCATTTAACTTTATTGATGATGCTGTAAATGGTACAGTAGCTGCTATGGATAGTGAGGTATCTAATGGAGAAATATTTCATATTGGAGATATGAATGCGGAAATTACAATTGACACATTAGTTCGCTATATTGGATCATTATTAGATTACAAAGGAGATTATATTTACGATAAAGCACACAGTGGATCTGTATCAAGAAGATGTCCAGATACAACTAAAGCAACGAATATTTTAGATTATAATCCGCAAACAAGCTGGGAAAATGGAGTAAAGCAAACAGTTGATTGGTACGTAGAATACTTTGAATCAAAAAAAGAAATTTTCGAATAAAAAAAACATTATGATGGATAATAAACATGCAATAATTTTAGCTGGTGGAAAAGGAACCAGGCTTAAGCCCTACACAGTATCTATGCCCAAGCCACTTGTGCCTTTGGGAGATAAACCTATTTTAGAATTAGTAATAAAAACATTAAAAAGCCATGGGTTTACAAGAATAACAATAACTGTTAATCATATGGCAGATATTATAATAGCATTCTTTGGTGATGGTTCAAAATGGGGAGTTAGTATAGATTATACTTTGGAGGAAAAAGCTTTAAGTACGATGGGACCATTAACACTTGTAAAAGACTTACCTGAAAATTTTTTAGTCATGAATGGAGATGTTCTTACTGATTTGAATTATGATGAATTTTTCAATAAACATGTTGATTCAAAATCTGTATTTACAATTGGTTCCTCTAGAAGATTTGATACAATTGATTACGGTCTTTTACATTGTGATAAAGATAACAAATTAGTAAGGTTTGAGGAAAAGCCAAAGAATGATTTTTTAGTTAGTATGGGGGTATACATGGTAAATAAAAAAGTTTTAGAATTTATTCCAAAAGAAACTTTTTTTGGTTTTGACCATTTAATGTACAGCCTTTTAGAAAGTAAGACGCCAGTTGATGTCTATGAATATCCTGGATATTGGTTAGACATTGGACGTCCTTCAGATTATGAAAAAGCAATTGAAAAAATTAAAGAAAAAGATTTTTTAAAATAATTTAACAATTAATATGAAAGTACTTTTGACAGGGAGCTCAGGTTTTATAGGCTCTAACTTATCCACGTTTCTTAATGATAAAAATATTGAAATTTTTAAAGTATCAAAATCAGAAGGTTATGATTTATTAGATTGGAGTAAAATTCAGAACTTACCAAAATGCGATATAATTATTCATTTAGCAGCATATACTTTTGTGCCTGATTCTTTTGAAAACCCAAGAGATTATTATTATAATAATATTACAATTACCCTAAATATACTTGAACTTGCAAGAAGTTGGAATGCAAAAGTAATTTATATGAGTTCTTATTGTTATGGTCCTCCAAAATACATTCCTGTAGATGAGAATCATTCTATAAATCCACATAATCCATATTCTCAAACTAAATGGATCTCAGAAGAATTATGTAGTGCATACTCTAGAGATTTTGGACTTTCTGTAATAGCTTTTAGATTATTTAACGTATACGGTCCAAATCAAAAAGGCTCATTTCTTATTCCTGAAATATTAAACAATATTAAACATAATAATAAAGTTAAACTAAAAGATCCACGTCCAAAAAGAGACTTTATTCACGTTAATGATGTTGTCTTGGCAATTTATAAAAGTTTAGAAATTGATTTTAAAGGATTTAATGAATTTAATTTAGGAACTGGTAGATCAATATCTGTTAAGGAACTTGTAAATGCAATTAAGGATATTAATAAATTAGATTTTAAAATTGAATTTACAAACGAATACAGAAAAGGAGAAGTATTAGACTCCGTAGCTGATATTTCTAAATTGAGAAAGTACTTTTCTTGGTCCCCATCAATTTCTTTTGAAAAGGGTGTATTAACCCTTTTTGATAATTAAAATAAATTATATATGAAAGTAGCTATATTAATAGAAAAAATCGAATATGGAGGAATTCAATCTATTGGTTTTGGTCTAGCGAAGATGCTAAATAAAAATGGCGATACGGTTCAGATTGTTCATGGAGTAAATAAAATTGGAAAATTTTGTAGAGGTATTGAAAAAAATAATTTAGGTAAATTTATAATACCTTCATTTATGCCATTTATTTCAATTAAATTTATTTTTAAGTTAGCGTGTTATTTATATAAGCATAAACCTGATGTTATTCATTCTATGGGGTTTCCATTGGGGATATTAGCAAGTATTCTAACATTTAATAAAACAACTTGTATTGTCACATCTCAAACAAAGTTAAGAAGAGGAAATAAATTTCTAAATAGGTTTTTCATTAACTTTTTTGTAGATAAAGTGATCATTACTTCTGAATATCACAAATCTATTTTTCCATTGAATATAAATAAAAATAAATTTGTTATTATTCCCAATATGATTGAATTAAGTTCATTTGATAAAGATTTTTATTCCCAAAAACATAAAATAGACATTCCATTAAACAAAAATATTTTACTTTCAGTTGGTAGATTAACTCATGGTAAAAGAGTCGATATTTTTTTAAGCATAATACAAGAAATAGCTAAAAAAGATAAAAACATCTTAGGTGTTATAGTTGGTGAGGGGCCTGCTCGAAAAGAGTTAGAAGAATTGACAATTAAATTAAATATCAATAAATATGTTAGATTTGAAGGAAGGGTTGACAATATTTTAGATTATTTTAATGTGTCTAATATTTTAGTGCATACAACTGAATTAGAAATTCAACCTATGTTACTGATTGAGGCCGGTGCTTTTGGTTTGCCAGTAGTTTGTTCCAATATTGGAGGTAATAAATCAGTTATAAATAATCATATTAATGGATTAATGCCTTTGAATAATACTCTTAAAGAATATGTAAATATAATAGAGAATTTATTATCTGATGAATTATTAACTAAAACATTAGTTTTGAAAAATAAAGAAGTTATTGGAAATAAATTTAGTAGTAATGTAGTTTTTAATCAATATTGTAGATTATATAAATCAAATAAAAAAAATAACCTTTAATTAGTAAATAAATGAAAGATATATATAAAGATTTAACTTTTATTTCAATCGCATATAATAATGAAGAAGAGTTAATAGATACTGTATGTAGTTATGAAAATTGTCTAAACCATGGAGCAACTAGTATTGTCATTAATGGAGGGTCTAAATTCAAGCATCAATCATTTCACGAAAATATTCTCTTAGTAGAAGAAAAAGATGAAGGTATTTTTGATGCTTTAAATAAAGGTGTAAGTTTGGTTAAAACTAAATATTTGATTTTAATACATTCGGGTGATACATTTTCGGGTGATACAGAATATTTAGAAAATCTTTTATTCAGAATGGAATCAGAAGAGTTAGATTTAATATTAGGCAATCAAATAATTCCATTCAAAAAAATTAAAAGAAAACATTCATCTAATTTATGGCATCCTTTTTTCTTGAATTTTGGAGCACAACCTCCACATATGCCAACTTTATACAAAAAGGAATTTATAAAAAACATCAAATATGATATAACAAATAAAGTAATTGCAGATTTCTTTTATTTTAAAGATATTTTTAATGAAAAACCAAAATGGTCAAATTATACTAAATCATTAATTGAAATGGGTCCTGGGGGTAACACTACAAATGGATTTAGTAGTTTCCTTTTGGTTTCCAAAGAATTTATAAAAAATTATGGGGTTTTTAAAGGATCGCTAATCGCTATTTTTAGAATTCCTTTTAAATTTATTCAAATGTACTAAAATATGAGAATTATAATAATAACACAAGATGAGCCTTTTTATTTAAAAACCAATTTAAAGTATTTAATTTCAATTCTGCCTAGTGATCACGAAATAGTCGGATGTGTCGTAAATACTGTTTCTCCATTTGGAAAAAAAGAATCATTTTATGATAAAGCTATCAAGACATTAAATGTTTTTGGTTTTCAATTTTTTATGTATTACTCTTTTAAATTTATTTTCTCTAAAATTTTCACTAAATCTATTAAAACTTTCCTTGAAGAAAATAACATTACCAATATTAAATTAAACAATTCAGTAAACTCTAAAGATTCTTTAAAAATCATTAAATCTTTTGAACCAGACTTACTTGTTTCTATCTTAGGAAATCAAATATTTAAAAGAGATTTACTTGATTTAGCTCCTAAAGGCTGTATAAACCTACATACTGCTCTTTTACCGAAATACAGGGGTCTCATGCCAACTTTTTGGGTTTTAAAAAACAATGAAAAATACACTGGTGTATCAGTTTTTTTTGTAGATGAAGGAATTGATAGTGGACCTATTATAGTTCAAGAAAAAGTTGAAATTGGTAATTTATCACAAGCTCAATTAATTACACGAACTAAAAAAATAGGTATGGAATTAATTGTTAAAGCAATCAAACTTATCTCTAAAAATAATTTAATTCTTATACCTAACCCTGAAATTGAAAAAACATACTACTCATTTCCAACAAGAAATGATGTGATTGAATTTAATAAAAATGGAAATAAGTTTTTTTAATGAGAATACTCACTTTTGACATAGAGGAATGGTTTCATATTTTAGATAACTCTCAAACTAAAAATCTCAAAGATTGGGGGAATTTCGAATCTCGAATTCATCGTAATATGGAAATAATTTTCGAAATTATTGATAAATGTAATGTTTCTCCAACTTTCTTTGTTGTTGGTTGGATCGCAGAAAAATATCCTGAGGTTGTTAAGACAATTTCTAATCGAGGCTTCGAAGTTGCTAGTCATACACATTTACATCAATTGGCTTATCAACAAGATAGAAAAACTTTTTTTAGTGATGTAGAGAAGTCTATTAAAACCCTAGAAGATTGTACTGGTGAAAAAGTGACAGCTTTTAGAGCTCCAGGTTTTTCAATTACAGAGCAAAATAAATGGGCTTTTGAAATTTTATATGAGTTGGGCATTACTAAAGATAGTTCTATTTTTCCAGCTGGAAGAGCTCATGGAGGTTTACCAAAATATAGTTTGGGAGTCCCATCAATTATCAATTACAACGGAGTTAAGCTAAAAGAATTCCCAATAAATACGCATACTATTTTAGGAAAACCGTTTATTTTTTCAGGTGGGGGTTATTTTCGTTTGTTACCCTACAATGTAATAAAAAATTGGACAATTAAATCAAATTATGTGATGACTTATTTTCATCCAAGGGATTTTGATTTTTCTCAACCGATAATCCCTGGTTTATCATTATCTAGGCGATTTAAATCCTATGTTGGTCTAAAAAATTGTAAACCTAAATTAGAGCATTGGTTAAATGATTTTGATTTTGTAGGTTTAAATGCTGCTGATCAGATTATTAATTGGGATAAAGCACCAGTTGTTGCATTATAGTTTCTGAAAAAATAAAATTATATAATATGATTTTTAAAGATACACAAAAAGATATAGAGGCTTTAAGTTTTAAAATAGTATCTAAAGATTTTGAAAGACCTTGGGGAGGTTTTCTAGTAATAGAAGAATCTCAAGCACAAGCTTTTGCCAATCAATTCTTTAAAGGTTTAGATGTTAATACTCTAAGAATTGGAGGTAAATTAAGTCCCAAGATTTTAATTGTAAAACCTGAATCAAGATTGTCTTGGCAATATCATAATAGACGGGCAGAAATCTGGCAAGTATACAAAGGTGTTGCAGGAATTATTAGAAGTGATTCTGATACTGAAAACGAGATGGAAGTATATAGTAAAGGAGATCAGATTGTTTTACAGCAAGGAGAGCGGCACCGTCTAATTGGGTTGGATGTTTATTGTGTGGTAGCTGAGATATGGCAACATACTGATGCAGATCACCCTTCAGATGAAGACGATATTGTTCGAGTACAAGATGATTTTGGTAGATAAAAAAATAAAAGATGAGTAAGAAAAAAGGAATGATTGTATCAGGATATTTTAATCCCATACATAAAGGCCATGTAGAGTATTTTAATAATGCAAAAGCATTAGCAGATGAATTATTTGTGATTGTAAATAGTGATCATCAAAGAACCTTAAAAGGGTCAAAGGAATTTCAACAAGAACAAGAGCGTGTTTTTATAGTTTCTAATATAAAATCTGTAGATCATTGTGTTTTATCAATTGATGAAGATAGAACGGTTTGCAAAACCATTGAAAAAATTGCATTAGATTTTGGTAATGAATATGATTTAATTTTTGCGAATGGTGGAGATCAAAATAACAATACCATACCAGAAAGATCTATTTGCGATCAAATGGGAATTACTCTAGTTGATGGATTGGGTGATAAAATACAGTCTAGCAGTTGGTTGTTAAAAAAGTAAACTTTTTTCTTTACTTTTGGTTTAGAATTTAATTTTAACACATATGCCATTCGATCCAAATTCAGCAAAGAAAGCAGGAAAAAAATCTAAAAGAGGTCCTGCTAAAAAAGAAGGACCTTCCATTAAAGAAAAGATGGAAATGCTCTATGAAAAGGTTTTGGATGATCTGCTTATAAACCAAGAAAAGCTAACCAAAACAGAACGGGTAAAAGTTTTTGTAACCCTTTCTAATTATATTTTCCCAAAAACAAAGTCTGTACGAGACAAATTCACGCTGGAAAAATTAAAAGAGAAAAATGAAGATCTCTTTAATCAAGACCCAGATCCTACCAGGTAATATCTTTTGAGTAAAAAAATAATGAATTGAATTATAAAGAAACCTTATTTTTTATTGCCAAATGTTTGACTATTTCTTTGGAAGAAAAAAATAGACAAGAAATAAAAGAGCAATTAAAATCAACGTCTATAGATTGGGATGCAGTTGTAAAAGTGAGTACAGCCCATTATGTGTTTCCGGCATTGTATTGTATTTTTAAAAGAGTTGATTTCTTAAAATATTTACCTCAAGAGTTAGTGAGCTGGATGGAGCATATTACCGATATAAACAGGGAGCGGAATAAACAAATAATTTTACAAGCAAATGAATTAAACAATGTTTTATTAGCGAATAATATTAGACCTATATTTTTAAAAGGAACGGGTAACTTATTAGCAAAAATCTATAATGATATTGCCGAACGAATGGTAGGAGATATTGATTTTATTTTCTCAAAAGAAGACTATCCAAAAGCTATAAGAGTTTTAATAGAGTTTGGATATTATAGTAAAGTGCCTTCCCAGTCGACAAATAGACATTATTCAAGGCTTATAAAAAAAGGTGGTTTTGCAGCCGTAGAAATTCATAAAGAACTTGTAATAGAAAAGTACCAAAACGAATTTAATTACAGCTTTGTAAAGAAAGACAGTCAGGTTATAAAAGGAGTTACTGTCTTGAGTTATGCAAATAAATTAAACTTATCTATTATAGCCAATCAAATAAATGACGATGGTTTTTATTACAAAAGGATGGCTTTACGAAATGCCTATGATGTTTTTCTATTGTCTAAAAAAACGAGTGCAAAAGATGCAATGAATACTTTAAACAAACTAAAACATCCCTTAAATTGTTTTTTAGCAGCTTGTTATGAAGTTTTTAATAGGTTAGATAGTTTAGAATACAGCAAATCAACAGAAACAGCTTTGTATTTAAGAAATTTTAATAGTCAGTTTACAAATCCAATACCTATAAAAAGAAAACCCATATTCAATAAGATTTATCTATTTATAAAATATAGATTAAACATTCTTTATAAGTCCATCATATATAAAGAGTATCGAGTATGGTTATTTAATTTATTAACTGATAAGAACTGGTACAAAAGAAAACTCATTAAGTTAGGAATAAAAAAATAAAATTACCAAATAACTCCCGCTTGTTGCATAAATAAATCTGCCAGTTTATCTTTATTTTGATGCGTTCCAATATAAGTCAGAAAAGTACTCTCTTTAGAATGCCCAGTAATATTCATAAGCAGCGGAGTTTCAATTTTCCCATAATAATTAGAAGCAAAAGAACGCCTCATAATATGTGAAGTTACAAAGGCGTACTTTGGAGCAGATACAATTTCTTTTCTACGAGTCTTCGGGTTGTTCTTAAATCCACTCACCAAATCTTCTATTCCTGCCATTTTACAAAGTGTTTTGATCTGTTTATTAAAAACTACTTGAGATACGTTTCTTGGAAACTCATTCTCTAATAGCTTAATAACTAGTGGATCTGCAACACCAATAGTCACCGCCTTCTTTGTTTTTTGCTGTAATATATCTATATACAATCCAGTGGGTGCTTTTCTAAGATTATCCGGGCTCAACTTTAATAGATCTGAGACCCGCTGCCCAATACACAAACCAATCAATAACCAATTATAGCTATCTGTATATGCTGCTGGGATCTGCTTTAATCCCTTTAATGCTTTTATCTCTGATGGATTTAAAATGTGAAGGATGCGGTCGGAACTTTTCTGTTTAAAAGACTCAATATAATTGGAATAAGGGTGCACTTCCAAGCCGCTTTTCTCAGCATCACGCAAAATAATTTTCAATAATTTTAAGAGCTGACCGCAGTAATTATCACTATACTGCTGTTCAATTTTTAGAAAACGAGTAAAAGATTCGGCGGTATATTTATCAATAGAATTCAAATACAATTTCTCTGATTTCTCAAATTCATAGGCTTTTACAATCCGAAACAAAGATTTATACGTCCGAATTGTATTATGTGCCAAACCCACCGTTCCATATCCTTGAACTCTTTTTGTGGCAGAATTGGAAATAAAATGCTCCAAATAATCTAAAAATAAAACGGAATGTTTTATTTTTAAGCGTGTATTTGGGCTCTTTATTTGAGGTTTTTTATAAAAATTAACGTGCATTTAGCGTATGTTATTTTAATTATTTAACATAAATATAACGTGTAAAAATTTAGTATATAACAAAGTTGTCACTAAAATTTAACATTATTTCTTATTTAAATATACGTTATTTTATTGGAATACAAAAGTTAAAACACTTGTTTTTAAGAGGTTAAATAGATTTATTTTTGAAAAGACTACGGACTGTAGTCTTAAATAATTTTTAACTAACAAGTATTAAATTTTTTAAAAATCTTTAAATTTCCATTGATCAATCTTGAAGTTTTATATACACAGTTTTTATTATCTGTAAATGTGAATACTTTTGTACCATTAAGAAAAAAAATGTTTACGTTTTTTTATTAAAATAAATAAACCGCCAAATTATTTTAATAAAACAAGTTTATTGTTATAAATTTGTTTTTTAATTATAAACTCCTTTAATATTAATTAAAAAATTCTTATGAATAAACATATAAATTATTCTTCATTAACCATAGTATTTTTATTTTTTCTTTGCTCATGTGTATCTAAAAAAGAACTTTTGTATTTGCAAGATATACAAGCTCTAAATAATAGTAAAGTATTATCTTCTAAAAATACTTTACAGGAAAATGATATTCTAAAAATTGATGTTACTTCTTTAGAGATCGACGCTTCTATACCTTACAATAAAAATTCTCTTGTAAATAATTTCGGGAATTCTTTACAGCTTTTACACCTTAATGGATATCTAGTTTCAACCAATAAAACGATTAATTTTCCTGTTTTGGGAGAGATTTCTGTGGCAGAAAAAACTTCACAAGATTTAGAAAAATATTTAAAGAATCTTCTTGAAGCGGGTGGGCATTTAATAAACCCTAATGTAACAGTTCGTTTACTAAATTCTAAAGTAACTATTTTAGGTGAGGTGAGAAACCCAGGAACCTTTACCTTTACAGAAAAAAATATTAGCCTACTACAAGCTCTTGGTTTGGCTGGAGACTTAACTATAGATGGAAATCGAAAAAATATTATTGTTATTAGAGAGTCTAACGGGCAAAGAACTACTACAAACATAGATTTAACTAGTGCTAGTTGGTTAAGTAGTCTTTATCAGAATATTCAACCTAATGATGTCATTATTGTCAGTCCAAATTCAAAAAAAGTTACTAGTGCAGGATTGATCGGTAATATTTCTACAGTGTTAAGCATTGCTTCAATTCTTCTAAGTACCATAATCCTCATTAAATAATTATGATGAACAATAATTTTGAAAATAGTTTAAATAATGAAGAGGAAAGTTTAAATTTAAAAAAGGAATTTTCCTATTATTTATTTTTTTGGCCGTGGTTTTTATTAACTGTAGTATTTGCTTTGATAGGTTCTTATATCTATTTGCGCTATACCCCATATATATACTCAAGTTCTGCTCAAGTACAAATCACTAAATCAGATGCTTCAAGTTCTTTTTTAACCACAGAAGTTACCAGTTTATTTGGAACTCGAGTAAATTTAGATAATGATATATCTGTAATAACCTCTAACCATATTTTAAGCAAGGTTGTGCAGCAACTAGATTTACAAACAAGTATTACATCAATCGGAAGGATA
>Ga0206127_1001107_pt1 | contig 30221 bp, 29 predicted proteins | sample Helgoland_Spring_6_FD_148646 | JGI IMG/M metagenome (GOLD analysis project Ga0206127, IMG submission 148646) | Pelagic subsurface seawater microbial communities from Kabeltonne, Helgoland, North Sea - Helgoland_Spring_Bloom_20160419_1 | ecosystem: Environmental > Aquatic > Marine > Epipelagic ...
AAAGCATCTTTAACTTCAGAAGATTTAGAAACTTTAAAAACAACTATGAATGACTTTACGTTTGATGTTTTAGGGTTGATGAATGAAGCAGCTCAAAATAACTCAGAAAAAATAAATGGAGTAGTGGAGTTGTTAATAAAGTTAAGAAAGGAAGCAAGAGAAAATAAAGATTGGGCATTATCTGATCAAATTAGAGATGAGTTAGTTGAAGTAGGTATTCAATTAAAAGATGGTAAAGAAGGCACAACTTTTTCAATTAACTAGGTTTGAAGAAGATATTATCATATCCGTTTATTTTACTTGTACGTTTTTATCAAGTTGCAATATCGCCTTTTACACCATCAACTTGTAGGTACAACCCAACTTGTTCTCATTACACTATAGAAGCTTTGCAAAAACATGGTTTATTTTCAGGAGGCTGGTTGGCTTTAAAAAGAATATTTAGTTGTCATCCTTGGGGAGGAAGTGGTTATGATCCAGTTCCTGAAAAGAAAAAGTAGTACAATATGTTTTTAAGAATAGTGAATTAAAATGTTTTAAATTCAGATTGCTTTATTACATTCGCAAATACATAAAGAAGATTAAAAAATGAATTTTTTAGCAGTAGAGTGGGATCCATCATTAGGAATTGATTTGGGTTTTTTTGTAGTTCGTTGGTACAGCCTAATGTTTGTAGCAGCTTTTTTATTGGGTTTACATCTAATGAAAAAAATATACATAGAAGATAAAATTCCATTAGAAAAATTAGATACTATTTTTATGTACGTTTTTATATCAATGCTCATTGGTATGCGCTTAGGAGATGTTTTCTTTTATAGTTGGGATTATTATCAAAATCATTTATTGGAGATAATTATTCCGTTTAAACAAATTAACGGAACTTGGAAGTTTACAGGTTTTACAGGTTTTGCAAGTCATGGAGCAGCAATTGCAATTCCAATAGCGATGTACTTTTATGCAAAAAAACATTTAAAAAAGCCTTGGCTATTTATTTTGGATAGATTGGGAATTATGGTAGCTTTAGCTGGTTTTTTTATCAGAATGGGTAACTTTTTTAATTCTGAAATTTATGGTAAAGAAACCGGTTCTAATTTTGGAGTTATCTTTAAATCAGCAGGTGAAACCACAGCTAGACACCCAACACAACTTTATGAAGCATTCAGTTATCTAATACTTTTTTTTGCAATGTGGTACTTATATTGGAAAACGGATAAAAAGAAACAGATTGGATTCCTTTTTGGTTTATTTACTGTCGTACTTTGGTCTTTACGTTTCTTTATAGAATTTTTAAAAGAGCCCCAAGTTCAGCAAAGGGGAGAAGAATGGATTTTTAGTCCTTTAAATACAGGTCAAGTTTTAAGCATACCTTTAATTTTGTTAGGGGTTTGGTTAATGTTTAGAAAAACAAAAATAACAGAATAATTAGAACAATGGAAAAACTAAAAGCACGTTGGGGCATAGAAAGTAATTGGGCAGTTTTAGTTATTTTTATTGTGTTTGCAATTAACGGATCTTTTGCAGCTTGGGTGGCAAAACCAGTTACCGCTTTTTTTGGATTATCCCCAGAGGTATTATCTCCTTGGCTATATTATCCTTTGAGAATTATTTTGATTTTTCCTATTTATCAATTAACATTACCTGTAGTTGGTTGGATTTTTGGTCAGTTTAAATTCTTTTGGGCGTTTGAGAAAAAATTTTTAAGAAGATTAGGTTTAGGATTTCTTTTTAAAGAAGAAAACTAAATATTTGTAGTAATATCTTTTTCTTCAGAAATATCTTTTTCTTTTTGAATCAAATAAGTATAAATCCACATTAATGTAAATGTTGGTAGAATATTTGAAAAGGGGATGATTTCTTCAATGAAACTGATAACACCTGCTATTTTACCCTTAGATCCTTTATACATTCTCGTCATTAAGTAACCTGAAATTGGCGCCCAAACAAAATCTAAAGGAATAATTGTAAAAAATCCAACAGCATCTAAAATAATACTGAAAATTAATTTCATATGTTTTTTTGTCATAATAAATGTTTTTCCAAAATTATTGTTTAAAAATATAAACTTTAACCAGAAATTGATAAGTTTGATGAAAGTAATAATTCAAAATGAATTTTAAGCATTTTATTAGTAAAATAGAAGATTACAAAATTGCGGCATTAGGAGGTATAAACGCTCAATTTAAAATGGCTCCTAAACTCCGATTAAAATATAACAAAGATAGAATCAAAGCTAATAATCCAAGAAAAGCTTCAGTTTTGGCATTATTTTATCCAAATGAAAATAATGAAACGGTATTACTTTTAACCCAGAGAGCAAGTTATAATGGCACTCACTCAGCGCAAATAAGTTTTCCAGGAGGTAAAATTGAAAAAAATGATAAAAATTTAGAAGCAACTGCTTTAAGAGAAGCTTTTGAAGAGGTTGGCGTTTTGCCATCAAATGTAAAAATAGTTAAAGAACTGACAGATGTTTATATACCTCCAAGTAACTTTTTAGTAACTCCTTTTATTGGTTTTTTACATAAAAGACCTAATCTAAAACCCAATCATGAGGTAGCAAAAATTATAGAAATTACTGTGAATGATTTATTAAATGATGATAATTTGACGGTAGTTAACTTAACAACATCTTACATGACAAATACAAATGTTCCGTGTTTTAATATTGACAACCATATTATTTGGGGAGCAACAGGGATGATGCTTTCAGAAATTAAGGAACTCCTGTTGTAGATAATCCCTAATTCTTTTGTAATTTTGTTTGTCAATCAAAATAAAAAATAGATTAAATGCCCTTATTTAAAAGAAATGTTTTTAACCATTACCTTTTTATTAAAAAATGGATTATACGCATCTTTGGTGTAATCTCACATGGGCGTTATCGAAAATTTAATAGTTTACAAATTGAAGGTTCTGAGATTCTTAGAAACTTACCCGATAAAAATGTTTTATTTATTTCAAATCACCAAACTTATTTTGCAGACGTTGCGGCTATGTTTCATGTATTTAACGCTGCGCTTAGTGGTAGAGATGACAATATTAAGAATATAGGATATATTTGGAATCCAAAATTGAATATATATTTTGTTGCAGCAGGCGAAACAATGCGTGCTGGACTTTTACCAAAGTTATTTGCATATGCAGGTTCTGTTTCTATTGATAGAACTTGGAGAAGCGCTGGAAAGAATGTGAATAGACAAGTTAAAAATTCTGATATTTCTAATATTGGTAAAGCTATCGATGATGGATGGGTTATTACTTTTCCTCAGGGTACTACAACCCCATTTAAACCAATAAGAAGAGGTACAGCACATATAATAAAAACCTATAAACCAACAGTAGTTCCCATAGTTATTGATGGTTTTAGACGTTCTTTTGATAAAAAAGGATTAGGGATTAAAAGAAAAAATGTTTTACAATCAATGGTTATAAAAGAGCCTTTAGAAATTGATTATGAAAATGAAGAAATTGAAAACATTGTTACCAAAATTGAATATGCTATTGAACAACATCCTTCATTCTTAAAAGTACTCTCACCTAAAGAAGCTCAAGATTATATTAAAGAAGAGGAAGAATTGAACAAAAAAAGAGAGTTTTGGAGTTCTTAAGATAACTATTTCTTAGTCAATAAATTCTTAAATTAATGCATTTTGATTTCAAAAAGAAATCGGATTTATCTCTTAACAATTAATTTAATATTCATTAAAATCAATAGACATCGTATTTTAAATTAGGTTAAAGTGTTTATATTTAAATGATTAGGTGTAAAATTAACGATTAGGAATCATTATTGAAACTTTTCAAATCATTAAGAAATTTAAATAAGGTTTACTTTTGATAGGTGATTTTTAAAAACATCAAAAAAAGTAAGAAAAATGGCAAAAACATTATTTGACAAAGTTTGGGATTCTCATGTTGTACGTTCTGTAAAAGACGGACCTGATGTGTTTTTTATAGACCGTCATTTTATTCATGAAGTTACAAGTCCAGTAGCTTTTTTAGGGTTAGAAAGTAGAGGAAATAATGTAATATATCCTGAGCGCACATTCGCAACTGCAGACCACAATACACCAACTATAAATCAACATTTACCAGTAGCAGATCCCTTATCTGCCAATCAATTAAACGCATTACAAAACAATGCTGCTAAATACGGAATATCACATTGGGGTTTAGGTGATAAAAATAATGGAATAGTGCACGTTGTAGGTCCAGAAAATGGAATAACACTTCCAGGTGCAACTATCGTTTGTGGAGATTCTCACACATCAACCCACGGAGCTTTTGGAGCTATTGCTTTTGGTATTGGTACTTCTGAAGTAGAAATGGTTTTGTCAACTCAATGTATTATGCAGCCAAAACCAAAGAAAATGCGTATCAACGTAAATGGAAGTTTAGGCTTAGGAGTTACTCCTAAAGATGTGGCTTTATATATCATAGCACAACAAACTACTTCTGGGGCAACTGGATATTTTGTAGAATATGCAGGTGATGTTTTTGAAAATATGACAATGGAGGGACGAATGACAGTTTGTAATTTATCTATAGAAATGGGAGCTAGAGGTGGAATGATTGCTCCAGATAATAAAACTTATGAATATATAAAAGGACGATCTCAAACACCAAAAGGAGAAGATTGGGATAAAGCAATGACCTATTGGGAAACGCTTTACACGGAGGAAGGAGCAAAATTTGATGTAGAGTTTAATTATGATGCAGCAGATATTGAACCAATGATTACTTATGGTACAAACCCAGGAATGGGAATTGGAGTTACGAAATCTATACCTATTGCAGCAAATGTAGATGGGGGAGTAGAAACTTATAAAAAGTCATTGGGTTACATGTCTTTTAATGAGGGAGATTCCATGATTGGTAAAGAAATAGACTTTGTGTTTTTAGGTTCTTGCACAAATGGTAGAATTGAAGATTTTAGAGCATTTTGTTCAATTGTAGAAGGAAGAAAAAAAGCGGATAATATTACAGCTTGGTTAGTTCCAGGATCTCATAAAGTAGTAGATCAAATACAGGCTGAAGGATTAGATAAAATAATTACAGACGCAGGTTTTGTTTTAAGAGAGCCAGGTTGTTCTGCATGTTTGGCAATGAATGATGATAAAATTCCATCAGGAAAATTGTCAGTTTCTACATCAAACAGAAACTTTGAAGGGCGTCAAGGACCTGGATCTAGAACATTATTAGCTTCTCCATTAGTAGCTGCAGCATCTGCCGTAGAGGGAGTTGTAACAGATCCAAGAACATTAATAAACGCTTAACAAAAGAATTCAATGGCTTACGATAAATTTAACATACTTAAAAGCACAGCATACCCTTTACCTACAGAAAATGTAGATACAGATCAAATCATTCCTGCTCGTTTTTTAAAGGCAACTGAGCGTAAAGATTTTGATATTAACTTTTTCCGTGATTGGAGGTTTAATCAAGATGGCACACCAAAATCAGATTTCCCTTTAAATAAGGAAATTTACGCGGGTTCTAAAATATTAGTAGGAGGTAGAAATTTTGGCTCTGGTTCTTCTCGAGAGCATGCCGCTTGGTCTGTGTATGATTTTGGATTGCGTTGTGTAATCTCATCAGCATTTGCAGATATCTTTAAAAACAACTGTTTAAACGTAGGTGTTTTGCCGGTGCAAGTTTCATCTGAATTTTCAGATACTTTATTTTCAGCGATTATGGCTGATCCAAAAACTGAAATTAAAGTAGATTTACCAAATCAGACAGTTACTTTATTGGCAACGGGAGAATATGAATCATTTGATATTAACACCTACAAAAAAGACAATATGCTAAATGGTTTTGATGATATTGATTACTTAAAAAATATCGAAAACGAAATTTCTGAGTTCGCTGAAACTAGACCGTTTTAAGAATACTTTTAAAGGTGATAAGTATGGCGATTAGAAAGATTGAAATAATGGATACGACACTGCGCGATGGTGAACAAACATCGGGAGTATCATTTTCGGTTTCAGAAAAATTAACAATCGCAAAATTATTACTTAAAGAATTAAAAGTAGATCGGTTAGAGATTGCATCTGCAAGAGTTTCAGAAGGAGAGTTAGAGTCTGTAAAAAAAATTACTTCTTGGGCTTCAGAGCATGGTTTTTTAGATAGGATTGAGGTATTAACTTTCGTTGATGGTGGAAAATCTATAGAATGGATGAAAGAAGCCGGAGCAAAAGTTCAAAACTTATTAACCAAAGGTTCTTTAAATCATTTAACGCATCAACTTAAAAAAACACCTAAACAGCATTTTGCAGATATTAAAGCAAATATTGATTTAGCATCAAAAAATAACATAAAAACTAATATTTATTTAGAAGATTGGTCAAATGGAATGCGTAATTCAAAACCTTATGTTTTTGAGTATCTTGATTTTTTAATGAGAGAGCAAGTGGCTCGCATTTTATTACCAGATACTTTAGGTGTATTAACACATACAGAAACTGCTTTTTTTATTAGAGAAGTTAGAGAAAGATATCCAAATTTACATATTGATTTTCACGGTCACAATGATTATGACTTGGGTGTAGCAAACGTTATGGAGGCTGTGAAGGCAGGTGTAAATGGCTTACATTTAACTATAAATGGGATGGGAGAACGCGCAGGAAATGCCCCAATGGCCAGTGTTATTGCAGTAATTAAAGACTTTTTAAAGGATGTAGAAGTCTCTGTAAATGAAACAGCTTTAAATAAAGTGAGTAAGTTAGTTGAAACTTTCTCAGGATTTCGCATTCCAGTAAATAAACCAGTAGTAGGTGCTAATGTGTTTACACAAACAGCTGGTATTCATGCAGATGGGGATAATAAGAATAACCTCTACTTTAATGATTTAATGCCCGAACGTTTTGGAAGAAAACGTAAATATGCTTTAGGTAAAACCTCAGGAAAAGCAAATATTCAGAAAAATTTGCAAGATTTAGGATTGAGTTTAAATGACGAAGATTTAAAAAAAGTTACTCAGAGAATTATTGAATTAGGTGATAAAAAAGAAATAGTCTCACAAGAAGATTTACCTTATATTATATCTGATGTTTTAGATAGTGAATCCATAGAAAAAAGAGTAGTTGTAGAAAATTATGTTTTAGGTCATGCAAAAGGAATGAAACCATCAACTACTTTACAACTAAGAGTAGAAGGTATTCGTTACGAGGCGCATGCTCAAGGAGATGGCCAATTTGATGCGTTTATGAATGCATTACGTAAATTATATAAAACACATAGTAAAAAAGATTTACCAGATTTAATTGATTATGCAGTTCGTATTCCTCCTGGAAGTCATTCTGATGCATTATGTGAAACCATTATAACTTGGACAAGAGAAAAAAAGGAATTTATAACACGTGGTTTAGATTCAGATCAAACAGTTTCTGCAATTAAGGCTACAGAAAAGATGCTAAACATCATATAATAAAATAAACCAAAAATGAAATTAAATATCGCATTATTAGCAGGAGATGGAATTGGTCCAGAAGTAATAGACCAAGCCGTAAAAGTATCTGATGCAATTGCAGAAAAATTTAATCACGAAATTAATTGGAGACCGGCATTAACAGGAGCAGCTGCCATTGATGAAGTAGGAGAACCTTATCCAGATGAAACACATGAAATTTGTATAAATTCTGATGCAGTTTTGTTTGGTGCAATTGGGCATCCACGTTTTGATAATGATCCTTCTGCAAAAGTTCGTCCAGAACAAGGATTATTAAAAATGCGAAAAAAATTAGGCTTATTTGCTAATGTAAGACCAACATTTACTTTTCCATCTTTATTAGATAAATCACCTCTAAAGAGAGAGCGTATTGAAGGTACAGATTTAGTTTTTTTACGTGAATTAACTGGTGGAATTTATTTTGGTGAAAAAGGTAGGAGAGAAGAAGGAGAAACAGCATTTGATAATTGCGTATACACTAGAGTTGAAGTGCAAAGATTGGCTAAAAAAGGTTTTGAATTAGCGATGACTCGTAGCAAGAAATTATGTTGTGTGGATAAAGCCAATGTTTTAGAAACTTCTCGCTTATGGAGAGAAACTGTGCAAGCGATGGAAAAAGAGTACCCAGAAGTTGAGGTTACTTATGAGTTTGTAGATGCAGTGGCCATGCGTTTAGTGCAATGGCCAAATAGTTATGATGTATTGATTACAGAAAATTTATTTGGAGATATTTTAACAGATGAGGCATCAGTAATTTCTGGTTCTATGGGATTAATGCCTAGTGCATCTTTAGGTGCTAATATTGGCTTATTTGAACCAATTCATGGTTCTTATCCCCAAGCAACTGGTTTAAATATTGCAAATCCAATGGCTACAATATTATCTGCAGCTATGATGTTTGAAAATTTTGGTTTAAAAGAAGAAGGAAATGCAATTAGAAATGCTGTAAACAATGCTTTAAATAAAGGTATAGTTACTGAAGATTTATCTGACGGAGGAAAATCTTTTGGAACCAAAGAAGTTGGAGATTGGTTAGCTCAAAATGTCTAAAATTTAAAGGCTTAAAAATTTATAAAAAGCATTCGAATTGTCGAATGCTTTTTATTTATCATTGTTTTTATATTTTCTATTTTAATTATATAAGGTAAATTCATAGAAACAAAATCGTTGTCATTACTTTTTTTATTTATTTGATTACTAGTTTGCTCAAAGCAATAAAATATCAAAAAAGATATTGTTAACATTTCTTTAAATCCTTTATCTTCGTTTTGTAAAAATGAAATCAAAATGAATAGAACTATTAAAGATTATTTAGCAATCGGTCTAAAAGGTATGGCAATGGGAGCAGCAGATGTGGTTCCTGGAGTTTCTGGAGGTACAATTGCTTTTATATCAGGTATTTACGAAGAGCTGTTGGGTTCTATAAGTAACATAAATTTGGGCTTACTTAAAACTTTTAAAAAACAAGGTTTTAAAGCTGCTTGGAAACAGTTAAATGGTAATTTTTTATTGTCTCTATTCATTGGGATTTTTATTAGTATTATTTCATTAGCTAAACTTATAAAATACTTATTAGAAAACGAACCAATTTTATTATGGTCTTTCTTTTTTGGTTTGGTTTTGGCAAGTATTATTTACATAGCAAAGCAAATTGAAAAATGGGATATTATATCTTTTATGATTTTAATTTTGGGAGCTTTTCTAGCATTTTATATAACAACTTTAAATCCTTTAGTTTCTGAAAATTCATCATTTTTATATATTTTTATTGCTGGAGCAATAGCCATCTGTGCAATGATATTGCCAGGTATTTCAGGATCATTTATCTTAGTTTTACTTGGTGCTTACAAACCAGTATTAAATGCTGTTGATGAAAGGGATTTTAAAACAATATTTATTTTTATTTTTGGAGCTATAATTGGCTTATTATCTTTTTCTAAAGTTTTAAAATGGTTATTTGCAAATTATAGAAATTATACTTTAGCAGCTCTAACAGGTTTTATCATTGGATCTTTAAATAAAATTTGGCCTTGGAAAGAAACCTTAACTTGGCGCACAAATTCTCATGGAATCAAAGTTCCTTTTAATGAGCAAAGCATTTCTCCTTTTTCTTTTGATGGTGATGCACAATTTACATTTGCAATTATTTTGGCTGCAGTTGGTTTTATATTAATTTTATTAATGGAAAAATTAGCTGTTAAAAAGCAATAAATGCAAAAAGAAAGAACATTTACACAAAAGGTAGGATTGTTTCTAAAAGGTTTAGTAATGGGCGCTGCAAATAAGGTTCCTGGGGTTTCTGGAGGTACAGTATCTTTTGTTCTTGATTTTTATGAAGAATTAATATTTTCATTTCAAAGAATAAATTTTAAAGCATTTAAATTACTAATTAGAGGTAAGTTTAAAAGTTTCTTTGTGTATACAAATGCTCAGTTTATACTCTTAATCATGGGTGGTAGCATTTTTAGTTATTTCAGTATTTCACTTATTTTAGATTATTTATTAAAAAATTATGAGCTCTATGTTTGGAGTTGGTTTTTCGGGATGATTGTTGGTTCTATACTATATATTGGAAAAGGTTTTAGAGATTGGAGCAAGAGAGATTTTATCTATATTATTTTTGGAGCTGTACTTGGTTTAGCAATTAGTTTTTTAACACCAGCAAAAGAAAACGATAATCTTTGGTTTGTTTTTATTTGTGGTATTATTGGAGTTTCAGGAATGACTTTACCAGGACTTTCGGGTTCATTTATATTAATATTGTTGGGTAATTATGTATTATTATTGGTAGATTCTGTAAATGTTTTATTTAATATTATTACCAGTGTATTAACCGGAGATTTTAAGGTGTTTTCAGATCCATTAAAAATGAAATATCTTAAAATAATTTCGGTTTTTTCAGCTGGCTCAGTTTTTGGATTAGTGTCTATTTCGCATGTTTTAGGTTACGTATTAAAACGATGGAACAAAATTGTGAAGGCAGTCATAATTGGTTTTATTACTGGTTCTTTAGGTGTTGTTTGGCCTTGGAAAAAAACAGTTTACGCCAAACAAAATGATCTGTTTTTATTGGATGTTGATGGGAATAAAATCATAAAAAACTACGAACGTTTTCTGCCAGATGTATTAACTTTAGAAACTGTTTTGGCAGTATTTTTTATTTTTTTAGGAATAGGATTAATTTTAGGAATAGGTTATTATGAAAAAGGGCGTAAAAGTTAAATTATTTGGTTTGTTGGGAAAAAATATTGAGTATTCTTTTTCAAGAGGATATTTTTCCGATAAATTTCAAAACCTAAAGCTAAAAAAACATAAATACGTAAATTTTGATTTAGAGGATATTAAAAATTTTCCGTTGATAATTCAGCAAAATGAAAATTTAAAAGGATTTAATGTCACAATTCCTTACAAAGAAAAGGTGATTCCTTTTTTAGATAAATTAGATAAAACTGCTAGAAAGATTGGAGCTGTTAATACTGTGAAATTAACAAAAAGAGGGAATCTTAAAGGATTTAACTCAGATGTAGTTGGTTTTGAAAAATCTATTATGCCTTTGTTAAAAAGTCATCATAAAAAAGCATTAATTTTAGGAACAGGTGGTGCATCAAAAGCAATTGCATATGCATTAAAAAGAAATGATATCAAATATATATTTGTATCAAGAAATCCAGAAGGTAGAAAGGAAATTTCTTATGATAAATTGAATGAAGATATCATCAAAAAGTATGCAATAATTATAAACTCAACTCCCTTGGGAACTTCACCAAATATCGAAAAATGTCCAGATATCCCATATCAATATATATCAGAAAAACATATATTATTCGATCTAATTTATAATCCAGCAATAACTACTTTTTTGTCTAAAGGAAAAGCAAAGGGCGCTACTATTAAAAATGGATTAGAAATGCTAGAACTTCAAGCTGAAGAATCATGGAGGATTTGGCATGACTAATTGATCATAAATTTTACTTATAAATTTCTCTTGTAATTCGTGTAAGTTGTTACTATTTTTGGTGACTAAATAGATATTGTGCTATTTAAGACCTTTAAACATTGTAGATATGTTAGAACAAAATGAAAAGAATGTTGATGATATAAATTCAGCAAACGAAAAAGTTGTAGAAGATACGGCTAACGAAAAATCAGAAAAAGTTGATAAAACCACTGATATAGTAAAAGAAATTGAAGATTCTGTAGCTGAAAGTTCTGAGAAAGGAGAATCTACAGAACAAGAGTCTAAAGTTGTTGATTATTCAAAATTCTCTTTAGAAGAATTAGTAGCTTCTTTAAAAAAGTTAATTAATAGCAATCCTATTCATCAAATAAAAAATCAAGTAGAGGTTGTTAAAAGTACTTTTAATCAAAAGTTTGGAGCTTTATTAGCAGAAAAAAAGGCCGCTTTTCTCGCTGATGGAGGAAATTCAATTGATTTTTATTTTTCAAGCCCTGTAAAATCTGAATACAATAGTATTTTAGGAGATTATAAAAAGCAGAGAGATGCCTACTACAAAAATCTAGATAAAGAATTAAATGAAAATTTAGAAAAGAGAGTTCAACTTATCGAAAATTTAAAAGATTTAATTGAGAATGCAGACAATAAAACGATGTATCGTAATTTCAAAGAAATTCAAGATATATGGAAAACTATTGGACCAGTTCCAAAAAATTATTACAATGATACCTGGAAAATCTATCACCATCATGTAGAACGCTTTTATGATCTACTGCATTTAAGCAATGATTTTAGAGATTTAGATTTTAAACATAATCTTGAATGGAAACTCAAAATAATTTCTAAAGCGGAAGCATTATCTACTGAAAAAGATGTGAACTTAGCAGCAAAAGAATTACAAGAGTTACATAGAGAATGGAAAGAAGATGTTGGGCCAGTTTCTAAAGAAATACGAGAAGAAATATGGCATAAGTTTAGTGTTGCAACTAAAAAGATTCATGATAATAGACACGATTTTTACAGGAAAATGCGTTCTAATTATCAACAGATTATGGATAAGAAATTACAAATTGTAGCTCAAATTAATGATTATGTAACAACTAGTAATAAATCACATAATGATTGGCAAAAAAGTATTAATGACATTGAAAAATTGAGAAAACAATATTTTGATGCTGGTAAATTACCTTATTCTAAAAGTGAGGAGATTTGGCAAAAATTTAAAAATGCAACAAAAAAGTTTAATATTGCTAAAAACGCATTCTACAAGTCAGAAAAAAGTAGTCAGCAAGAAAATCTAAAGAAGAAAATTGTTCTAATAGAATTAGCTGAATCCCTAAAAGATAGTGATGATTGGGACATGGCTACAAATGCCATGAAAAAAGTACAAGCCGATTGGAAAAAAATTGGTCATGTGCCAAGAAAATTTTCAGATGACATTTGGAAAAGATTTAAGGCTGCTTGTAATCATTATTTTGACAGACTTCATGAACGTAGAAACTCAGTTAGTAAAGAGCAATTAGAAACTGTAGAAGCTAAAAAAGAGTTTTTAGCCCAGTTTAATGAGATTAAAGATGCTACAAAAGATTCTGTTTTAAAAGCAATAGAAAAATGGAGGTCTCTAGGGCAATTGCCAAAAAACTCACGACATTTAAATAATAAATTTAATAAACAGGTAGATGTTATATTAGAAAGTTTATCTCTAGATAAAACAGAAATTGTATTTTGGAAGTTTACTAATCTAATTGATGGTTATTTGGCAGATAATGACATTCGTAAATTAGATTCAGAACAATTATTTGTTAGAAAGAAAATTGATGAAGTGGCTAGAGAAATTCAACAATTAGAAAACAATTTAGGATTTTTTTCAAATGCCAAAGAAGATAATCCATTGGTTCTAAATGTTAAAAATAAAGTTGATGTGTTTAAAAAAGACCTTACTCTTTGGAAACAAAAACTAAATTACATCCGAAACTTAGACTACTAATTTGTAAATAATTTTATACAACTATTAAATTCATGATTATATTTACTTTTTAGGATAAAAAAAAGTCTGTAAATTAATTTTTACAGACTTTTTTTATTGGAATTATCTATTCGTTTACGAAAATAATTTGTCCATTTTTACTTTTTCCTCTTCTGCTAAAGCTGCATCAACTAAAATACGACCACTATGCTCATCAATAGTAATTTTCTTTCTATTTGCAATTTCTAATTGTACTTGCGGTGGTATTGTAAAATAAGATCCTCCAGAAGCTCCTCGTTCAATTGCAACAACTGCCAAACCATTTTTCACTTTAGTTCTAATTCTATTATAAGCTGAATATAAGTGCTTGTCTAATGACTCACCAAACTCTTGAGACTTTTGTATTAAAAGCTCTTCTTCTTTTTGGGTTTCTTGCAAAATAGCATCTAATTCAGCTTTTTTGTGTGATAAGTGCTTTTCTTGCTTTTCTAATTTCTCCTTAGTAGTTTCAACCAATTCATTTTTTTGAGCAATTTTAGCTTTGTACTCATTGATTCTTTTCTCAGATAATTGAATTTCTAAGTCTTGATATTCAATTTCTTTAGATAATGAATCAAACTCTCTATTGTTTCTTACTTTTTGTTGCTGTTCGTCATATTTTTTCATTAAAGCTTTAGACTCATCAATCGCTAACTTTTTATTATTGATATCTGTTTCTATACTTGCAACGTCATTATTTAAATTTGCTATACGAGTATTTAATCCAGCAACTTCATCTTCCAAATCTTCAACTTCTAAAGGTAATTCACCTCTAACATTTCTAATTTCGTCAATTCTAGAGTCTATTAATTGTAAGTCATATAAAGCTCTTAACTTTGCTTCAACTGAAATTTCTTTCTTCTTTGCCATGTTTATATATAATGTATAGGATTTGTACTTTTTTCTGATAAAATGATTGCAAAACTACTAAATTTTTTTGTAAGATAGTCAACCAAAAGGTTTTTTGTAAACTGTTCACTTTCATAATGTCCAATATCAGCTAAAAGGATACTATTTTCAGCTTTAAAAAACTCATGATATTTAAAATCTGAACTTACATAAGCATCAGCTCCAGCTTTTTTTGCATTATTTATGGCAAAACTACCAGAACCACCTAAAACAGCAATTTTTTTAATTCTTTTTTGAATAAAACCTGAATGACGAACGCAATCTGTTTGCATCTTTTTCTTTAAATAATATAGAAATTCTTTTTCTTCCAATGCATTTGGTAATTCCCCAATTATTCCCATACCAATATTTTGATGAATATTTTCTGTAAGAGTAATTTCATAAGCTACTTCCTCATAAGGGTGACTTTGATGCAATGCTTTTAAAATGGCAGTTTTATTTTTATCTTCAAAAATAATTGAAATTTGTACTTCTTTTTTGTTCTGAACGATTCCTTTTTTACCATAAACAGGATTAGAATTTTCATTTCCTCTAAAAGAACTTTCTCCTTCATTAATAAAAGAACAATTATCATAATTTCCAATATTTCCAGCTCCTGCTGAAAAAAGAGCTTCTTTTATTTCATTTAAGTTTTTAAAAGGAACATAAGTTGTTAATTTATTAATAATACCTTTTTTAGGTATTAAAATTTTAGTGTTTGTTAAGCCTAAAACACTTGCCATTTTCGCTGAAACTCCTTTTATAGAATTGTCTAAAGCTGTATGAGTAGCATAAATAGCAATGTCATTTTTTATAGCTTTTAAAACAACTCGCTCAACATAGGAGTTTCCATTTAGCTTTTTCAACCCACTAAAAATAATAGGATGAAAGCTAACAATTAAATTGCAGTTTTTAGCAATAGCTTCGTTTACAGTTTCTTCTAAAGTATCCAAAGTTACTAGAACCCCAAATACTTCTGTTGTATAATTACCAACAAGTAAACCCACGTTATCAAAATCTTCAGCATAGTTTAATGGTGCAATTTCTTCTATATATTTTGTGATGTCTCTTATAATCATAAATTAAATTGTATGTAAAATCAAAGTTAGCATTTTCAATTCATCAATCCATAAAAATGACTTATTTTCGTATCAATGAAATTTGTAAGATTTATTTTATTTCCTTTTTCAATTATTTATCATGCTACAACAGCTATAAGAAATTTTTTATTTGATGTGGGGATTTTTAAACAGACTATGTTTAAAGTTCCGATTATTATAGTTGGTAATTTAAGCGTTGGAGGTACAGGCAAAACTCCCCAAATTGAATATTTAATTCGATTATTAAAAGATAGTTTTAAAATTGCAGTTTTAAGTAGAGGTTATAAGCGTAAAACAGATGGTTATATTTTATTAAATGAAAAACATTCAGCTTTAGATGTTGGCGATGAGCCATTGCAATACTTTAAAAAGTTTGATGACATTAAAGTTGCTGTTGATGCGAATAGAGTAAAAGGAGTCAACAACTTAATATCACAAAAATCACCTGAAGTTATCTTATTAGATGATGCTTATCAGCATAGAAAAATTAGAGGTAGTTTTTATATATTGCTTACAAAATTTGATGATTTGTTTATTGATGATTATTTATTACCCACAGGAAATTTAAGAGAAAGCAGAAATGGAGCTAGTAGAACAGATGCAATTGTGGTAACTAAGTGCCCTTCAGATTTAAGTATTAAAAGTCAACAATCCATCCAAAAAAGATTACAAAAATTCAATAAGCAAGTTTATTTTACAAAAATTGCTTATGGTAAAATTAAATCTAGTAAAAGTCAATTTTCAATAGATGAGATATCCAACTATAAAGTTTTATTAATTACAGGAATAGCGAATCCGCAACCGTTATTGTCATTTCTAGACAACAAGGTATCTTATAAACATTTTAGTTACCCAGATCATCATCATTTTTCAGCCAAGGAGTTAAAAGTTTTAATGCATAAGTTTGATGCTATAAAATCGAATAAGAAAATACTTTTAACTACTGAAAAAGATTATATAAGACTTCAGGGTAGCTTAAGTAATTTGTACTATATAGAAATTGAAACTAGCTTTTTAGCAAATGGAAAGGATATTTTCAATAATCAAATAACTACGCACTTAAATCAGCACAACTATTAAAATAAATATCTTCTTTTTATTTTTGATTGTGTGCCTTTTCATAATATTTAATTTTATTTAATAAGTTTTAGGTTCCCTTTTAATAATGGTAATATTTTTGATACTTTTGAATTAATGAAACAGAAAATATATAAAGTACTAAGAATTTTTAGTTTTATAGGTTTATTATCTTCTTATGATAGTTATAGTCAAGAGGTTAAAAATGATACCGTAAAACTTATGGAAACCCAAGAGATAGCACTTAATTGGAGTTCTACTTATAAAGAGGCATTAAGAATAGCTAAAAAACAAAAGAAGCCTGTCTTAATTTATTTTACTGGTTCAGATTGGTGCAGTCCATGTATGATTTTGGATAGAGAATTATTTCATACGGAAAAATTCAAAATTTTATCAGATAATGACTTAGTACTTCTAAAGGCAGATATTCCAAGGAGAAGAGATTTGATAGAACCTGATAAAATGAGTGAGAACCTTTATCTTCAAAAAAAATATAAAGTAAAATCTTTTCCTACTCTAATAATGGTAAATCATAGAGGGAGGAAAATAGCAGAAAAGAAGGGCTATGTAATAACAGAATATTATTATCCTTTTTTTCAGAGTGTAATAAATAAGTATTAAACGTATAAAAGCCGAAGCAATTTGCTTCGGCTTTTATATATTACAGTTAGATAATTTTAATTTTGATTAACGACTCTAAAAGTAGTTCTTCTATTAATGGCGTGTTCAGCTTCCGAACACTTTACATTATCTGAACATTTATTTAATAATCTGGATTCACCAAAACCTTTTGCACGCAATTGGCTTGCATTTATTCCTTTTGAAATTAAATAATCTGTTACAGATTTTGCTCTTCTATTCGATAAATCTTGATTATCTCTTTTTGTCCCTCTCATATCTGTATGGGATTCAATGTAAACAGCAACACCATCTTTAACAATAGGCAATAATCTAGCATCAATAATTCTCTTTGCTCCTTCGTTTAAGGTTGCACTAGAAAAGTCCCAATTAATGGGTAAAGGAGTATTATCTATCAATTCACAGTCAACGGCTTTCCAAGAGGTTAAACCTCCTTTTTGAACCAGAATTTGTTTCGTTATTGATCTATATACCGCTGGTACAATTATTTCTTCAGATCTTGCATCACGAATTAAAACTGTTTTCTGTATGGTTTTATATTCAGGTTCTGTTTTTACAATGCTTGTAGTTGGTGGTTTTACCATTACTTTTCTATTGTAAGTTCTCCTTACACCAGGTATAGTTACTGCTGTTACAGTAGCGTCTCTTTGTAACTTTTCAACAGGCATGGTTTTAAATTCAGCAGGTAAAGGTTTGTAACACCAATATCTACAGTCATCAGGATTAATTGATTCACAGTTTGGTAATTTTTCACTCATTTGCCAGCTAGCAGTTGCGGCTTTAGTTTCAACAGTTTCAAAACCTTGTACAAAAATTGCTTTTTGAGTTTCTAATTTTGTTCCATCTTCTTTTTCATAATAAGTTACCTCCTGTGAACCCCATACAGCAGGAACAACTAAAAGTTTTTGTCCAGCTTCCTTTATTAAAACTTTTTCTTGTATTGTTTTATATTCAGCAGGATATGTTATTAATTTTTTGTACTCTGGCGAGACGGCAACATTTACTGTTTCATTTTTATAGACATCAGGAGTTTTGCACCTCACATAACATTTACCCGGTTCAGGGTTTGGTGGTAAATCTTGCCCAAAAGTTATACCAGTTATCAAGGCAAAAACTGCAGTAAGTAAGTGTTTTTTCATTTTATTAGACATTGATAAAGTCTTTAAATTTAAAATTTTAAATCGACTCAAAAATACTAAAAACATTTAAAAATTAGCAGCAAATTGAAAAAATTATAGTTTGTTATAGAACAAACTTTTAATGATACCATCTGAAAGACCAATTTTAGGGACATAAATTTTACTTGCACCACTCCATTTCATAGCAGATAAATATATTTTTGTAGCGGGTATAATAACATCTGCTCTATCTGGGTTTAAACTTAATTCAGAGATTCTTTCTTGATAACTCATTTGTTTAAGAAATTGGTATTGAGCATTTAAGTATATAAAAGAGATGGGTTTACCTTCAGTTCTGCCAGACATTTTGAAAATTTTGTTGATGTTGCCCCCAGAACCAATTAAAGAAATGTTCTTTAAAGTTTTAGTATTCTTTTTAATCCATTTTTCGACATTTGAGAAAATTTCTTTATTCACTGATTTTCTATTGTTTAACAATCGAACTGTACCCATTTTAAAGGATTTGGAGTTTATTATTTCACCTCCAGAAAAAACCGTAAATTCTGTGCTTCCACCCCCAACATCTACATATAAATATGAATTTTCTCCACGAATTAATTCGTTTAAATCAGTAGAAGAAATGATTGCAGCCTCTTCTTTGCCTTCAATAATATCAATTTTAATACCAGTTTCTTTTAATATTTTTTCAACTACTTCTGATCCATTTTTAGCTTCTCTCATGGCAGAAGTCCCACATGCTTTAAATTTTTCAACTTTGTGTACATTCATTAATAATTGAAAGGCCTTCATGGCTTCAATCATTCTCGTTATATTTTCGCCACTGATATAACCTTTTACAAACGCATCTGCACCTAAACGGATAGGGACACGAACTAAAGATGATTTTTTGAATTGTGTTTTTTTGTTTTTCCTAATGATAATATTTGAAACTAATAGTCGAATTGCGTTAGACCCAATATCTATTGCCCCGTATTTTTTTATTTCTAACTTAGCCAAATTATTTATGATTCTTAGGAAATTCTATCATAAAAGTTTTTCCTTTTTTGATGTTTTTCCAATATTTTTCTTCAAACTTTATGCCTATAATACCACAAGTAGTTACATGAGCTATTGGCTTGTTACCGAATTTATTTACAAATGTATTTATCCCATGATCATGACTAAAAATAATTGCAGAATTAAAAGCATCATCTAAAGCACATACTGTTTTTACTAAATACCCATCACTAAAGCTATACAACTGTCGGTTAATTTGAAGATTTGCCAAGGGGTACGCCAAGTTTTCACAGAATATAATTGATGTGTGCAAAGCTCTGTTTGCACTGCTTGAAACAAAAACATCAGGTCTGTCTATTTTTTTAGAAATAAATTTAGACATTAAATGTGCATCTAGAATCCCCCTTTTTTTTAAAGGTCTATCTATGTCATCTATACCTGAATACTCCCAAGAAGACTTTGCATGACGAACTATGTAAAGAGTTTTCATATATTTTGATTAATTGTAATGTAAATATAAAAATTTAAGGAGCTAATCTTTCTAATTTCCAAGAAAAATCTTTTTGCAAAGAATATCTTAATCTATCATGCATTCTATTTGGTCTTCCTTGCCAAAATTCGATAGATTCTGGTTTTACCACATAACCACCCCAATGATTTGGTCTTAGAATTTCTTTGTTTGCAAATTTTTTTTCAAAGGTATTTAGATTTTTATCTAATTCTTTCCGAGAGCTTACAATATTACTTTGGTCAGATGCCCAAGCTCCAAGTTTACTTCCTTTTGGTCTTGATTCAAAGTAGTCATTAGATAATTTTTCTGATAATTTTTCTGCTTTTCCTTTAATGATAATTTGTTGTTCTAATGAAGGCCAGAAGAAAGATAAACAAACGTTATTATTTGAATGAATTGCTTTACCCTTTTCTGAATTGTAATTTGTGTAGAAAATAAAACCATCAACAGTAATTTTTTTTAATAAAACTACCCTGTTTTTTGGGAAATTGTCTAAACCAATTGTAGAGATGGTCATTGCGTTTGTTTCTTCAACTGAATTAGTTTCATCTGCATTCTTAAACCAAGCTTGAAAAAGATCCATTGGGTTTTTTGGACAATTACTTTCTAAAAGTTCTTGTTTTTCATATGATTTTCTGTAATTACTTAAATCTTTCGTCATATTATAGTTGTTACCATCACAAAAGTACAAATGTTTTTTTATTGCTAAATCTAGAAGTTTTTACAATTATTATGAACACAAATTTAGGGAGTTAAAGTTTTGCAACGGCAGCTTCAGCACAGCGTTCACCATCCATGGCAGCAGAGATTATACCTCCAGCATAGCCTCCGCCTTCTCCACAAGGGAATAAACCATCGATTTCTGGATGTTCTAAATTATTTTTTCTAGGGATATTAATTGGTGAGGAAGTTCTAGATTCAACACCTATAATATTAGCTTCGTTTGTATAATAACCGTGCATTTTTTTTCCAAAAGCTGAAAATCCTTTACGTAATCTACCACCAATAATTTTAGGCAACAAAGAATGCATAGGTGCTGATTTTAAACCTGGTTGATAAGAGCAATCATTTAGTTTTGAGGATAATTTCCCATCAACAAAATCTACAAGTCTTTGTGCAGGTGCTGTTTGATTTCTGCCCCCAGAAGTAAAAGCTAATTTTTCTAAATCTTTTTGAAATTGTAAACCTTTCAAAGCGCCTAAATGTTCATATTTTTTAAAATCTTTATCAATATCTAATTCTACAACAATTCCAGAATTAGCAAATTTGTTATTTCTTCTAGAAGGAGACATCCCATTAACCACAACTTCTCCGTTTGAGGTAGCTGCAGGTACTATAAAACCACCAGGACACATACAAAATGAATATACACCTCTATTCTTAACCTGTTGCACCAAACTATAAGCCGCTGCGGGCAATAATTCATCTCTTTCTCCTGAGCAATGATATTGGATTTGATCTATGATTGTCTGCGGATGTTCAACCCGAACTCCCATTGCAAAAGATTTGGCTTTAAGAGCGATTTCTTTTTTATGTAGTAATTCATATATGTCTCTTGCGGAATGCCCGGTTGCCAAAATTACAGAATTTACTGGCATTTCTTTGTTACTATTCAATTGAATAGTTTTTAACTTATTATTTTTAATAATAAAATCTGTGACACGAGTTTCGAAATGAATTTCTCCTCCGTATTTTAGGATGGTTTCACGAATATTCTGAATAATTTTAGGTAATTTGTTGGTTCCAATATGTGGATGTGCATCAATTAAAATTTGTTCAGTTGCACCATGAAAAACTAAGTTTTCGAAAATACGTCTTACATCTCCTCTTTTTAAACTTCTGGTATATAATTTTCCGTCTGAGTAGGTTCCAGCTCCACCTTCACCAAAACAATAATTAGAATCTTCATTTACTTCGTGAAATTGATTAATACTGCGTAAATCTCTTCGTCTATCTCTAACGTTTTTTCCACGTTCTAGAACTACGGGTTTGTATCCTAATTCAATACACCTTAATGCAGCATACATTCCTGCAGGACCAAAACCTACAATATGAATTTCTTTTGCATTAGAGACATCTTTGTATTCAAAATCATTTTTAGTATTTTTAGGGATACTTTGGTTAATGTAGACTTCTACTATGTAATTAAAAATAATATCCTTTTTACGAGCATCAATTGATTTCTTCAGAGTTTTTACTGCAAATATTTCGCTTTTATCAATAGAAAGTTTTTTTGCGGCTTTTTGTAAGAGTATATTTTCCTTTTTTTCTTCTATTAGGTTTACTCTAAGTTGAATTTCTTTTATCATTAAAGATTATAGCGATTTTAATTTATCTAAAATCGTTTTGTATTCAGTTAGGCTTTCTTTAGTAGTTAGAACCACGTGATTTAATTTTTCTTTACTAATAATATCGCTTTCATCATTTTCAGATAATAGCTCTAATTCAGTGATTTCATTCATACAATTTATACCCATTAATCCAAAAGATGACTTTAAATAAATACAAATATCTTTTACATCTTGGTAATTAGGTTTGAAAATGTTTTTTTCTAAACTAGATATTTTTGTTGTGGTATCAGATAAAAAAACTTCAATTATTTCAATTAACATAATTCTGTCTGTCGCAAAAAAAGTTTTCAGTGAAGTTAAATCAACAACTTCACTCACTAAAATTTCTTCTAGTTTCATAGTCTTTTTTTTGGGGGTTTTTAATTAAGGTAAATATAAATAAATTCACAATAATTGCAAAAAATAAAAATTTTAATAAATTTTGTTAAAATAACCCACAAAAGATAGTGTATAAATTTATAACATAAATTTAATCAAAATAAGAAAAAGTTTCTCCATTTTTAATACTCAACAGCGTTTCATAAATCATTTTAATTACGTTTTCAACATCTTCTCTATGTACCATTTCTACAGTTGTATGCATATACCTTAATGGCAAAGAAATTAAAGCAGATGCAACTCCACCATTACTATAAGCAAAAGCATCCGTATCAGTTCCTGTAGCTCTTGATAATGCAGATCTTTGAAATGGAATTTTTTTGGCTTCCGCCGTTTCAGTAATTAAATCTCGTAATTTTTGCTGAACAGCAGGAGCGTAGGCTACAACTGGTCCTTTACCCATTTCTAAATGACCTTCTTTCTTTTTATCAATCATTGGTGTTGTAGTGTCATGGGTAACGTCTGTAACAATAGCAACGTTGGGTTTAATGGTTTCTGTAATCATTTCTGCACCGCGTAAACCGATTTCTTCTTGAACGGAATTTGTCACATATAATCCAAAAGGTAATTTTTTATCGTTTTCTTTTAATAGACGTGCAACTTCGGCAATCATAAACCCACCCATTCTGTTGTCTAATGCTCTACAAACAAATTTATTGCCATTTAAAATGTGGAATTCGTCAGGATATGTAATAACGCAACCTACATGAACTCCTAAATCTAAAACTTCATCTTTTGATATACAACCTGTATCTATAAAAATATTATCGGGTTTAGGTGCTTCTTCTTTAGCTCTATTTCTAGTATGTATTGCAGGCCAACCAAAAACTCCTTTTACGATTCCTTTTTTAGTATGGATATTAACAATTTTACTTGGTGCAATTTGATGATCTGAACCTCCATTTCTAATCACATAAATTAAACCATTATCAGAAATATAATTCACGTACCAAGAAATTTCATCTGCATGACCTTCTATAACTACTTTATATTTTGCATCAGGGTTAATAACGCCAACTGCAGAACCATAGGTGTCTGTAATAAACTCATCAACATAAGGTTTTAGGTAGTTCATCCATATTTTTTGACCTTCCCATTCATATCCCGTTGGGGCTGCATTATTTAAGTATTTTTCTAAAAAATCTAATGATTTTTCGTTTAAAATTGATTTTTCTGACATTATAAAAAGTTTATAAAAATTATGTTTTCTTTGTTTGTTGTAAAAATAAAACGTTTTTTCAACTATTTCAGAATTTTAAGTTTGAATTTTGTAATAATCTCTAAAACAAAATAACTTATCGAATTAAATTAAAAAACTATAAATGAAAACAGCACAATTACTCTTACTCTTTTTGTTCATTTCACTTTTCATGAATTGTAATTCTGAGTTAAAGAAAACTTCAGACGTAAATCCAAATTTTAAAATAGGAAAAACAGGGTTTGAGAAAAGTCTTAAAAAAGAAGTGGATTTTGATAAAATGTCAATAGGTACTTATATCACAAACAAAAATGGAGGTTTTCAGGAAAAAGGTTTGAATTTAACGTTTCAAAAAGATAATTTACATTTAATTAAAGATAGTTTATTGTTAAATTACTCCAGTGAGATTACAAGTCAAGTAAAAAAATATTTGTTAAATATTAATAATTATGAATTTGTAATCATTAAGTTTGAAGATGAGAAAAAAGGAGAAATAATAAAATCAACTTCAGTAAAGATTAAAAAAGAATTAAAATAAAACCAACTAAATGAAATTAGCAATAAGTAACTTAACAAAAACCTACAAAAATGGTGTTAAAGCTATCGATAACTTAAGCATTGAAATAGGTGTTGGAATGTTTGGTCTTTTGGGGCCAAATGGAGCGGGTAAATCATCTTTGATGAGAACAATAGCAACATTGCAAAGTCCTGATTCTGGTTCAATTACTTTTGGAGATATTAATGTTTTAGAAGATAACATGTCTTTAAGAAAAGTATTGGGTTATTTACCCCAATCTTTTGGTGTTTATCCTAAAATGTCTGCAAACGATTTATTAGATTATTTTGCAACTTTAAAAGGAATTGCTAGTAAATCAGATAGACAGAAATTAGTTAAGGAGGTTTTAGAAATTACTAATTTATATGAAGTAAGATATAAACATGTAGCCGGTTATTCAGGAGGAATGAAACAACGCTTTGGAATTGCACAATTGCTTTTAAATAATCCTAAATTAATTATTGTCGATGAACCAACGGCTGGTTTAGATCCTGCTGAGAGGCATCGATTTTTAAATGTTTTAAGAGAAGTTGGTACAAATTGTACAGTTATTTTTTCAACTCATATTGTAGAAGATGTAAAGGAATTATGTAATGAAATGGCCATTTTAAATGGAGGTAAAATTTTAAAACATACTACTCCACAAGAAGCTACTAAGGAAATTGAAGGGACTATTTGGCAGAAAACTATTGATAGAGAGGATTTAGATGAAAACGAAAAATTATATTCTATTTTGTCATCTAATTACAACCAGGATAATACATTAAATTTAAGAGTTCATGCTGCTGAAAAACCTTCAGAAGATTTTATTGCTGTTGCTCCACAATTAGATGATGTATATTTTATTGCGCTAAAAAAAGATGAACCAGAATTGGTTTAAAATTTATAATGTAAAATTCTACTATTTGAACTTTACCAAAGCATTTTTAAACAAAATAAAACACACGCATTTATATTATGTTTTCAACAATATTTAAACAAGAATTAAAATACTGGTTAAAAAAACCGGCTTTTTATATTTATTTAACCATTTTTCTTGGATTATCTTTCTTTTTGTCGGCTGCTACAGCTGGTTTATTCGATTCCATTACAGCAACCACAGGTTCTTCAAGAATTGTAAATTCGCCTTCAGGGGTTAACGGTTTATTTAATGGACTAACTACTTTCATTTTCTTTTTATTTCCTTCTATCATCGGAATTTCTATCTACAGAGATTTTAAAAGTGAAATGCATACCATATTATATTCTTATCCTTTTACAAAATCTAACTATTTATTTGCAAAATTTTTTAGTGGAATTGTTGTAGTGTCTATAATTGTTATATCAATAGTAATAGGTATGGTTATTGGTTTTCGATTTCCCGGAACAAATTCAGATATTGTAGGTTCTTTTCAGCTTATTACTTACGCAAAAGCATATTTAGTTTTTATTCTTCCAAATATTTTACTTTTTGGTGCTATTGTATTTGCAGTTGTTACTTTTTCTAGAAATATTGCAGCAGGCTTTATTACTGTAATTGTACTTTTATTTGTTCAAGGAGTTGTAGAAAGTGTACTTTCTGATCCTGAACAAAGAGGTTTGTTAGCTTTATTCGATCCTTTTGGATCAGGTGCTGTAAATTATTATACGAAATATTGGACTCCTTCAGAGCAAAATGAATTACAAATACCAATTAAAGAAATGATTATTTACAATCGTTTATTATGGTTAGGAGTTTCTACTTTAATTTTTGGGCTAGTTTATAAGTTTTTTGGATTTAGTCAAAATGCAATTTCTTTTTCTTTCAAAAAATCAAAAGGTGAAAGAGTTACAAAATCTAATGTTAGCGGAATTACTAGAATTGTTCTACCCAAAGTGGATTACAATTATTCTTTTACTCAGAATTTAAAAACCATGTGGAACTTATCCAATATTGATTTTAAATATATCGTAAAAAGTTGGCCATTTATTTCAATAGTTCTCGTTGGGTTGGTTTTAATGGTTGTTGGTTTATCAGAAATAGGAAATATTTTTGGAACAGCTACCTTACCTGTAACTTGGAAAATGCTAAACATTGGTGGTGTCTTCTCAATTTCTATAAATGTTTGTACTTTTTTATATGCGGGAATGCTTGTAAGTAGAGCTAAAATTGCAAGAGTAAATCATTTGGTTGATGCAACTCCAATCCCAAATTGGACCTTATTATTTTCTAAAGTAATTGCTTTGGTAAAAATGCAAATTATTTTGTTAGCAGTTATAATGCTTGCAGGCGTAATTTTTCAAATCTATAACGGGTATTATAATTTTGAATTTGGGCATTATTTTAAAGAGTTGTTTTTATTAAGTTTATTAGGTTATTTAGCTTGGGCTTTCTTGTCAATATTTATGCAAACTTTAATAGGAAATCCATATTTAGGGTTGTTTATTTTATTAGTGATTTCAATTGGAATGCCATTTTTGTCTTTGGCTGGTGTTGAATTAGACATTTACAAGTACAATCAAGGACCAGGATTCGGTTATTCAGATATGAATGGTTATGGAATATTAACACCATTTCTGATGTATAAAACCTATTGGATATTTTTGGGTTTAGCCTTGTTGGTAACGTCTGCCTTATTTTGGGTTCGAGGAATTCCTGCTTCTTTCGCAGAAAGATTATCAATTGCCAAAGCAAGACTTAAAGGAGGTTATGCAATTAGTTTAGCCATATTTTTATTAGTATTTTTCAGTTTAGGATTTTCAATTTATCAAGAAACTGGTGCTAAAGGAAAAAGAACTTCTTCAAAAGAAGGAGAATTAAGAAGAGTGGAGTGGGAGAAAAAATATAAAAAATATGAAAGCTATAAACAGCCAAGAGTAATTGCTGTAAATGCAAATATGGATATTTTTCCTAAGGAGAGAATATTTGAAGCATCCGCTAAAATTCAAATGGTAAATAAAACAGATGCTGCAATAGATAGTGTTTTCCTAAACCATAATGCATTAAAAAGTACATTTGAGTTTAGTATACCTAACAAACTAGTTTCTAAAGACACAATTCATAATTTTGATATTTATCATTTCGAAAATAAAATTATGCCTGGCGATACTTTAGAGTTGGCTGTTACTGTAAAGAGTAATAAAAATACAACATACAGAAGAAGATCTCCAGTTAGAGAAAATGGTACATTTATCAATAATTTTGCTTTATTCCCTTCTTTAGGATATTCTTCTCAAGGAGAATTAACAGATGATAAAACGCGTAAAAAATACGATTTACCTAAAAATGATTTACAAGCGCATCCTGCAGATTCAACGGCTTTAGGAGATACTTATATTTCAAAAGATTCAGATTGGATTAATTTTGAAGCAACAGTTTCAACATCAGCAGATCAAATTGCAATTGCTCCAGGATATTTGCAAAAAGAATGGATAGAAGGAAATCGTAGATATTTCCATTATAAGATGGATAGTAAAATCTTAAACTTTTATGCATTTAACTCTGGTAGATATGAAGTAAAAAAGGAAATGTTTAATGATATAAGTTTAGAGATTTATTATCATAAACCACATACTTTTAATTTAGATAGAATGATGAAAGGTATGAAAGCTTCTTTAACATATAATGGAGAAAATTTTAGTCCATATCAATTCAGACAAGCAAGAATTATTGAATTTCCCAGAACAGGAGGAACATTTGCACAAGCTTTTGCAAATACAATGCCTTTTTCTGAGGGAATTGGCTTTATAGCAGATGTAGATGACAAAGATGATAGTGGAGTTGATTATCCTTTTGCAGTAACTGCGCATGAAGTAGCACATCAATGGTGGGCGCATCAAGTTATTGGAGCAGATGTTTTAGGAGCAACTTTACTTTCTGAAAGTATGGCTGAATATGTTTCGCTTAAAGTGATTGAAAAATCACAAGGAAAAAATAAAATGAGAACCTTTTTAAAAGAAGCGTTAGATGGATACTTATTGCAAAGAACTTTAGAACGTAAACGGGAAAAACCTTTAATGTATAATGACGGTCAAGGATATATACATTATCAAAAAGGATCTATGGTTTTGTATGCTTTAAGCGATTATATTGGTGAAGAAAAAATGAATGGAGCCATTCAAAAATTCATTAATAAAGTAAAATTTCAGGAGCCTCCTTATGCAACATCTATTGAGTTTGTAGATCATTTAAAAGAGGTTACTCCAGATTCTTTACAGTATGTAATTAAAGACATGTTTGAAACAATTACTCTGTATAAAAATAGAATAACAGATACAAAAGTAACGGAATTAGATAATGGGAAATATCAAGTTGATATTGAGTTTGAAGTGGCCAAATATAGAAATGATGAAAAAGGAAAACGTTTTTATGGAGATAAAGTTGGGGATACAATATCTTATAAAAATGATAAAATGAAAAAACCTATTTTGTCTTCAAAATTAGAAGATTATATTGATGTTGGTGTTTTTACTGAAGAAGAAATTGATGGTAAAAATGAAGAGGTAGAATTGTATTTTAAGAAGCATAAAATTACTAATATCAATAATAAAGTTACCATTATTGTTGATAAAAAACCTACAGAAGTTGGCATAGATCCGTACAATAAACTGATTGATACACAGTCTGAAGATAATAGACAGAAAATATAAATATTAAAAGAAGCTCTTAAAATTTTAAGAGCTTCTTTATTATAAAGTTTAAGGTAGCTAATATTCCATTATAGCTAGAAACCAAATTATTAAAAATCAATATTCATAAAAATATCAAAGAATACTATTTTACGTTATAAATTCGTTTAGTGTAAAAGAAAATATATATTATTTTTACAAAAGTTAACCAAATAGAAATTAATTCTCTTGAAAAAATCCATTATAAGAAAACGTTTTAATAAGTTATTGCAAAAAAAAGAAACTCAAAGAGAAGTTTCTAATGAAGAGGTTTATACTATTGGTATTATTGCGTCAGGAGAAATATATAAATGGATTAAAATTGAAGATGAGGTTGAAAAAAATTTAGGCCTAGGAAACATAAGAATTTATAATTACAGGCCATTTAGCAAGAAAGATGTTCCTTCCTACAAGTACTTTACAGAAAAAGATTTTAATTGGAAAGGAGAAATAAAAAATAAATATTTTAGATCTTTTATAGAAGAACCTCATGATTTATTAATAGGATATTTTAATAAAAGCAACTTGTATCTAGAAAATGCAGTTTTACGATCTAACGCTAGGTTTAAAGTTGGTTTTGCAAATGTAAATCAAAGTTTGTACGATATTGAAATAGTAGGATATCCTAATAAATCTAAGGAATTTTTGTCAGAATTGAAAAAGTATCTCGTTATTCTTAACAAACTAAAAAATTAAACTTTACACTAAAAGTTGTGTTTTCTTTGCACGATTACTTTTTTTTAGAATAGATTCAATTTGAATATTGTAATTTTACCGCAATAAAATTAAAAACATGCAAAAGTTTGTTGGCACAGGTGTTGCTTTGGTAACTCCTTTTAAAAAGGATTTATCTGTTGATGTTGAAGCACTTATAAAATTAGTGAATTTTAATATTGAAAACGGAATTAATTATATTGTAATTAATGGTACAACAGGAGAAAGTGGCACTATTTCAAAAAAAGAAAAGCAATTAATAATAGATGTAATTATTAAAGCTAATAATAAAAGAGTTCCATTGGTTTTAGGAGTTGGAGGTAATAATACTTTACAAGTTGTTGAAGAGTTAAATTCTAGAGATTTTTCAGGTATTGATGCCATATTATCAGTTGCTCCCTATTACAGTAAGCCAACTCAAGAAGGTTTTTACCAACATTATAAAGCGATTGCAGAAGCATCAAAATTGCCAATTATTTTATATAATGTTCCAGGAAGAACAGCAAAGAATATGGAGCCAGCAACTACTTTAAGGTTGGCTAATGATTTTGAAAATATAATTGCTGTTAAAGAGGCAGGTAATAATCAACAGCAATATTATACTTTATTAAAAGATAAACCAGAAGATTTTCTAA
>Ga0206127_1001108_pt1 | contig 30210 bp, 29 predicted proteins | sample Helgoland_Spring_6_FD_148646 | JGI IMG/M metagenome (GOLD analysis project Ga0206127, IMG submission 148646) | Pelagic subsurface seawater microbial communities from Kabeltonne, Helgoland, North Sea - Helgoland_Spring_Bloom_20160419_1 | ecosystem: Environmental > Aquatic > Marine > Epipelagic ...
CCCTCAAACTGATCGGTGACCAGCACCAGCTTAAAGTGGCTCTCTGAGCCTGGCGGTACAGAATGCATATGGCTTTCATTAGTGAGCTCTAGTAGCTCAGGCTCAAACCGCCCTGCTACAGAGTCATAGATACTCTGCTCTACAGGGCCCATTACATACCGCTCACAAGATTAATCATTACGCCTGCAGCCACAGCGGAACCAATAACGCCTGCCACATTGGGGCCCATGGCATGCATCAGCAGGAAGTTATGGGGATTGGCCTCAAGCCCAACCTTATTCGCAACCCGCGCAGCCATGGGTACGGCAGAAACACCTGCAGCACCAATCAGCGGATTCACTTTATGGGTTGCCACTTTATTCATCAACTTAGCCATCAGTACTCCTGAGGCGGTGCCTATACAGAACGCCACGGCGCCCAGGGCTAGAATACCCATGGTTTCGGGGTTGAGAAACTTCTCGGCGCTCATTTTAGAGCCTACACCCAATCCAAGGAAAATAGTAACAATGTTAATCAGCAAGGAAAATAGTGACAATGTTAATCAGCGCGTTCTGAGTGGTATCACTCAGACGGTTCACTACACCACATTCGCGCATCAGATTACCAAAGCAGAACATACCTAATAGCGGCGCGGCATCTGGCAGCAACATAGCCACCAATACCAACAGAGTTAACGGAAACACAATGCGCTCTGCCTTGGTCACAGGACGCAGTTGCTCCATCTTAATCTCGCGCTCTGCAGGGGTAGTCAGTGCACGCATAATGGGCGGCTGAATAATGGGCACCAGAGCCATATAGGAATAGGCGGCTACGGCGATTGCACCCAGCAAATCCGGGGCCAGCTTGCTGGTAACAAAAATTGCCGTAGGCCCGTCGGCACCGCCAATAATACCTATAGAGGCCGCATCGCGAATACTGAAATCGAGAATGCCAAAGTGGCTGAGAGCTACGGCACCCAGTACAGTGGTAAAAATACCCACCTGCGCCGCCGCACCCAGCATTAGGGTTTTGGGATTAGCCAGAAGAGGGCCAAAGTCTGTCATGGCGCCCACGCCCATAAATATCACCAGAGGAAACAGACCTGTTTCTATGCCCGCATGGTAAATATAGTAGAGCAGTCCTCCGGGGCTCTCCATATTGCCCATGGCATCATAGATCGGTGCAGCATCGAACCCAGCGCCGGGAATATTGGCCAAAATGGTTCCGAAACCAATAGGCACTAGCAGCAGGGGCTCAAAACCTTTGCTGATGGCCAGAAATAGCAGTGTTAGGCCTACTGTCATCATTACTAACTGACCCAGCTGTAACTGCGCAATACCTGAGCTAGCCCAGAGGCTAATTAAATTTTCCATAGTTTGGGGCTCCTTAGGCCAGAGTCACCAGAACATCGCCCACGGCACAGCTATCACCGCCCTGCACCCTAACCTCAACAATACTGCCGGCAGCCGGCGCACTGACCGAGGTCTCCATTTTCATGGCTTCGAGAATAATAATAGTCTCGCCCTCAGCAACCGCCTGACCGGGCTTGACTAGCACCTTAACCACGGTACCAGCCAGGGGAGCATTAACCGGTGAACCACCGGTCGCCGCAACTGGCGCCGCTGATCCGGCAGCCGGAGCCACTGCGGCAGCACCAGCAATAGCACTAATATCACCGCCATTGGCCACAGCTACGGTGTAGGACTTACCCTCCACTTCAACCGTATAAATTTCTTCTCCCGCCTCATTGGTCTGCACAGCAGCACCAGCAGTGGGTACCGGCTCAAAGGCTGCGGGATTATCTTTGTTCTGCAAGAACTTAAGACCCACCTGAGGGAACAGTGCATAGGTCAGTACATCATCGATCTGCCCCTCTCCTGCACAGAGTTGAAATCCATGCTCTGCCGACAGCCCTTCCAACTCTGCGGTCAGAGCTTCCAATTCTGGATCGAGATTATCGGCCGGACGGCAGGTAATTGCCTGTTCGCCTTCGTCCAATACGCGGGCCTGAAGCTCGGCATTGACCGGTGCAGGTGCAGCACCATATTCACCGCGCAACACGCCTGCGGTTTCTTTAGAAATTGATTTGTAGCGCTCGCCGGTCAATACATTCAGTACCGCCTGAGTACCTACAATCTGTGAGGTGGGCGTTACCAAAGGAATAAAGCCCAGATCTTCGCGCACCCGTGGGATCTCTGCCAGCACCTCGTCCAGACGATCACCAGCACCCTGCTCGCGCAGCTGTGATTCCATATTGGTCAGCATGCCACCGGGCACCTGAGCCACCAGAATTCGTGAATCAACTCCTCGCAGAGAACCTTCAAAGGCACTGTATTTCTTGCGTACCTCCCTAAAGTAAGCGGCAATTTCCTCCAGTTTATCTATCTTCAAACCAGTATCTCGCTCGGAGCCTTCAAAGATAGAAACCACAGATTCTGTGGCCGAGTGCCCATAGGTCATAGACATTGAAGAAATCGCAGTGTCCACATTGTCAATGCCGGCCTCTACACACTTGGTAATAGTGGTGGTCGACAGGCCCGTAGTGGCATGGGCGTGAAGCTGCAGGGGAATGGAAACTGCCTTTTTAAGCTTAGTGACCAGCTCATAACCCACATAGGGGGTCAGCAGACCCGCCATATCTTTTATACAGATAGAGTCAGCACCTGCGTCTTCGATCTGGCGCGCCTGATCTACCCAGAGATCAATAGTATGCACCGGGCTAACCGTATAGGAAATAGTACCCTGGGCATGCTTGCCCACCTGCTTGACAGCACGCAGAGCGGTTTCAAGGTTGCGCATATCATTCATAGCGTCGAACACCCGGAAGACGTCAATACCATTGGCCGCGGCACGCTCAACAAACTTCTCTACTACGTCGTCGGCATAGTGGCGGTAACCAAGAATATTCTGGCCGCGAAACAGCATCTGCTGAGGTGTATTGGGCATAGCCTTTTTAATTTCCCTAATACGGTCCCAGGGGTCCTCTCCCAGATAGCGAATACAGGAATCAAATGTTGCGCCACCCCAGGATTCCATTGACCAATAACCAATCTGATCCAGCTTCTCAGCTATTGGTAACATATCGTCAATGCGCATTCTGGTGGCAAACAACGATTGATGGGCGTCGCGAAGAACAACTTCGGTTATTCCGAGCGCAGGCATATTAGAGGGCATAGTGATGTCCGTTTTAGTTAAAAATATTGCGGGTTAAACTTACAGCTTTATAAAACAGGGTTCTACTTGCGGCCGCGATGCTGATCAATGGCAGCTTGAATTACTTTTGCAATGCGGGGCTCGACTGTAGCGCTCTGTGGCGATACAGGGCCTTCTGCTGCTGCTTCAATGTCTTCGGTGACCAAGCGGTTAACCAAACCCGACATAGCAGCTGTAATACCCACCAGCAGGGTCAAAAAGGTAAATACTGTACCCATACCATAGAGCAACAGATCCAGGCCTTGGGTGATCAGAGATGATTCCATTATTAGTCCGCAGTAGTTGAATGCTAGCCCCGCAACCAGAGCAATGGGCAAAACTATAGCAATAAGTTTATTTTTTGCAAGTTTGGCTTTGCTTTCAGTGGTGGGAAACCTACAATCCGCCCCTGAAATTCCTTAGATCAGTGGAAACGCACCATAAATGAGCATAAAAGACACTCTTATCAATAGAATTTCTGCAGCCATGCAGGCCGCGGGGATTCCAGACGACTGCTCACCCATGCTAGCGCTCAGTGGCAAACCTCAGTTTGGCGACTATCAGGCTAATGGCGCCATGGGCGCGGCCAAACGCATGAAAACCAACCCCCGTGAACTGGCTCAACTAATAATTGATAATCTAAATCTAGAAGGTATTGCCGAAAAACTCGAAATCGCCGGTCCGGGCTTTATAAATATTACGCTGGCTGCAAAATATCTGGCTGAGAGTCTGGGCCAAGACGCAAATCCCAGAGCAGCGAATCCGCAGACCGTAGTGGTGGACTACTCCTCACCCAACCTGGCCAAAGAGATGCATGTAGGCCATCTGCGCTCCACTATTATTGGCGATGCGCTGGCTCGGGTCCTAGAGTTTCAGGGTCATACAGTGCATCGACAAAACCATATGGGAGATTGGGGAACCCAGTTTGGCATGCTGATTGCCGAGCTTGAATTACACCTGGGCGAAGGTGAACAGGCCGATTTAGCTCTCAATGATTTGGAATTGTTTTACCAGCAATCCAAAAAGCACTTTGATGCCGACCCAGAGTTTGCAGATAAAGCTCGCGCCTATGTGGTGAAACTGCAATCTGGCGATGCCCATTGTCGCAAACTGTGGCAAAAATTTATCGATGTCTCTGTGGCCCATAATATAGATATTTACAAGCAGCTCAATGTAGGCCTGCGGGAACAGCATATAGCCGCAGAGAGTTCCTATAACGATGACCTCGATAATGTGCTCAATGAGCTGGTAGCTCAGGGACTGGCTGTAGACTCCGAGGGCGCCAAGGTGGTTTTCCTCGATGAGCTGGCCGATAAAAATGGTGATCCCTCGCCCATGATCGTGCAAAAATCTGGCGGCGGCTTCCTCTATGCCACCAGTGATCTAGCCTGCCTGAGATACAGAGTAGGCCAACTGAAAGCCAATCGTATTCTGTACTTTATCGATGCGCGCCAGTCTCTGCATATGAAGCAGGTATTTATTACAGGCCGCAAAGCAAACTTTGTCCCTGCCGACGTCAGCCTAGAACACCATGCCTTTGGCACCATGATGGGAGCAGATGGCAAGCCCTTTAAAACCCGCAGCGGTGGCACAATCAAGCTGGCAGATCTGCTGATTGAAGCGGTAGAGCGCGCAGAGGTTCTGGTGAGTGAGAAGAATCCGGACCTGGCGACCAGCGAAGTGAAAGAAATTGCTCGCAAAGTGGGCATTGGCGCTATTAAGTACGCAGACCTGAGCAAAACCCGCACCAATGACTATATTTTTGACTGGGATGCCATGCTGTCTTTTGAAGGCAACACCTCGCCCTATCTGCAGTATGCCTACACCAGAATACGCAGCATCTTTCGCAAGGCTGGCATAGAGACCGAAAACTTCTCGGCACCAATAGATCTGCGGCAGCCCCAGGAAAAAACACTGGCCCTGAAATTGCTGCAGTTTAACGATGTGCTGGAACAGGTGGCCGCAGACTGCTATCCCCACAGCCTCTGCACCTATCTGTACGAATTGGCCAGTGCCTTTATGTCATTCTATGAACAGTGCCCGGTGTTAAAAGATGGCGTGGATAGCGCCACCCAGCAGAGTCGCCTGCAACTCTGCGCCCTGAGTGCGGCAACTCTGGCTCAGGGTTTGGATTTGCTGGGCATTGAAGTTATGGAAAAAATGTAACCTCAGAGCCCAATTAGTCAAAAGTCAGGCAAACCCACACAGGCTGCGCTAAATTTAAAGGAGTTAATTACCGAATTTATCGCCGTGCATGATCTAAGCATTCTGGCCATTATCTGGACCAGCGTATTTTTCGCTTCATTTATCGCTCACCGCACCAGACTGACTCCGGTTCTCTGGTATCTATTTTTGGGCTCCACCCTGGTCAATCTGGGTATGCTGCCCACCCAAATGCCCATCTTTATCCTCAACTTTGCCGAGTTGGGCATTATTACCATTATGTTTGCACTGGGCTTTGAAGAGGACACCAGCAACTTTTTAAAAAGTATTAAACGCAGCTGGGGCATAGCTGTGTTTGGCGCCCTTACACCATTTGCGGTTGCCTACAGCGCCACCTTCTATTTCTGGGGCGATAAGCATATAGCGCTGCTCTGTGGGCTGGCCATGGCCTCAACCACTGTGTCCCTGAGCATGGTGTCATTAAAGACCGAGGGCCTGAGCCATACCCCAGCTGCAACCGGCATTATGACCTCGGCGGTACTGGACAATATTGCCTCACTGGCACTGATGGTAATTCTTATCCCCATAGCTGTTGGCGAGGCCACATTTTCTTTACATAGTCTGCTGCTGATCGCAGGCAAGGCCTTGGGCTTTTTCTTGATCGTTTCCTTTATGGGTATCTGGCTATTTCCAGTTAATGCCGGCTGGGTGAAACGGGTTCCGATAATTCGTCACTTTAATTTAAAGTTGATGCTAGCCATGGGCCGGGGTGAATACAGCATACTGGCCCTGTTGCTGATCGCCCTGCTGGTGGGCCTACTGGCAGACTTCTTTGGTTTTCACCCCGCTATAGGGGCCTATATGGCGGGACTCATCATCAAGCGAGAATACTTTGATTATCACCATGATCAGAAGATCGACTTTCATGATCAGGCTAAGCAGATGATTAACAATATTGCCTTTGCCTGGGTGGGCCCTGTGTTCTTTGTTACCCTGGGTACCAAGTTAATCTTTGATGCAGATTTATTTTTACAGGTACTGCCCTACAGTTTAATTCTGTTTGTCGGCATGTTTATCGGGCAGATTGTGTCTGCAGGCTTGGCGGCCCGGACCATAGGCCACTTTGATAAGCCAACTAGCCTGTTAATTGGTTTTGGAATGTTAGGCAGAGCCGAACTGGCCTTTGTGGTGCTGGAGATTGCCTATGTGCAACATAATATTGTCAGTCTCGAGAGCTTCTACACATTGATGCTCACCGCGTTCCTGCTCAACCTCTCAGTGCCTATCTGTATTCGCTGGTGGAAAACACATTATTTGCCAACCTGAGTGCGATAGAGCGCAGTGGTCACGGGATCAAAACAGCAGAACACCACAGACTCCAACAGGGGATTTTGGCGCAGAGCCTGATTGACCTCCCGTATGGCAATTTTAACCGCGCGGCGAGTCGGAAAACCCGAGACCCCGCAACTGATCGCCGGAAAGGCAATACTCTTGATATTTTGTTGTTTGGCCACATCCATTATCTGGTTGTAGCAGTAGGCAAGCTGCTCCTCTTCACGCTGGTCACCTCCCCGCCAGACAGGCCCCAGGGTATGTATTACAAACTCAGCGGAAAGATTGTTGGCAGCTGTGATACTCACTTCGCCCTCAGAGGAATTCTCACCAGCAGCCTCAGCAGCAAAGCCTATGCAGTCTTCGGACGCACGCCTCAGCAGCAAAGCCTATGCAGTCTTCGGACGCACAGACAATCGCATCTACCTCTAGCTTAGTGATATCGCCCTGATGAATTTTGACTCGGTGCACAGACTTTTTTTACCTCGAAATAAACCTTCGAAGTATAAAAAAACACAGCTCAATAAATGTTGACGACCATCACAGTCACACTGAGAACTGATCGTCTATTTATTTGTTAATAGGCTTAAAGTTGGCTGTGCATCTGGTCGAACTGCTTAACCACTACTGGGTTTAGGCTGCTTTTAGTGAGCAGGCTAAAAACTACAATAGCCACTAGAGCAAAAATAAAGCCCGGAACCAGAGCGTAGAGATCAAACAGCCCACCCTCCAAGCCTGACCAGAGAACCACAGTTAGGCCGCCGGTAATCACGCCAGCCATTGCACCAGCTGCCGTCATGCCCCTCCAGTACAGACTCACCAGAATAGCAGGACCCAGAGAGGCGCCCAGACCGGCCCAGGCATAGGACACAACATCCAACACCTTGCTATCTGGGTTCATTGCCAAAACCGTTGCCAACAGCGCCAGAGCCACCACCGCAATGCGACCCAGCTGCAGCCTTTTTTCGGTAGTTAATTCGCGCCTGGTAACCAGAGGATACAGATCTTCAGCCAAACTGGCCGAGCAGACCAATAGCTGGGAATCGACGGTGCTCATTATGGCCGCTAAGATGGCCGCCAGCAGCACGCCGGCCACCAGTGGGTGAAAAATAAGGCTAGTCAGGGCAATAAACACCTTCTCAGAGTCCACCAGTGGCTGATCCAAAAAGGCTATGCCGCTAAGGCCCACCAATATAGCCAGCAGATAGCAGAGCAGCGCCCAAGAGACACCAATGGCCGCTGCGCTGCCCGTGTCCTGTGGCGAACGAAGTGCCTTGAAACGGGCCAGAATATGTGGCTGACCAAAATAGCCCAGCCCCCAGCCCATGGTGCTGATAATTGTCATCCAGCCCAGCGCCTGCCCCTCCGCAGAGGTAAAAATATTGAGTAGCTGGGGGTTTTGCTGGTCAATCCGGCCTGCAAACTCAGCCGTTCCTCCAGCCTGACTAATAACCAGCACAGGCACAGCCACCAGTGCCAGCAGCATAAGAATACCCTGGAAAACATCGGTCCAGGACACAGCTAGAAAGCCACCAAACAACGTGTAAACCAGGATAAGTGCCACACTGACAAACACAGCAATATGGTAGTCAAAACCAAATACCTCGTTAAATAGTTTGCCACCAGCAATCAGCCCAGAGCCCACATAGAACAGGAAAAAAACCAAAATACTGATCGAGGCAATAGACTTGAGCCAGGGCCTAGAGTCGGCAAATCGTCTCTGCAAATAGGCCGGCAAGGTCACCGCATCATCGAGCTGGGCACTGTATATTCGCAGACGCTTAGCCATCAATAGCCAGTTGGCCGCCACGCCAATCACCAGACCTATGGATATCCAGGCGGCCTCAAGTCCGGCCAAATAAGCATAGCCTGGCAAACCCAGCAACACCCAGCCACTCATATCCGAGGCGCCGGCACTGATGGCTGAGACGGCTGGCGACAACTGACGTCCGCCCAAAAAATAGTCGCCGGCGCTCTTGGTGCGCACATAGGCATAAAAACCTATTCCCAGCACAATGCTAACGTAGACCATAAAGGCGATGACAGTGGATGCAGACAGCTGCGACATAGGTTAAATCCTATTTTATTATAAGTTTATAGCGCGAATATGAGTCTCTAGTTCCTCATTGTCGACAGGCACAGAGTCTCGATCCAGGGCCAGCCCGGTAAAATCGAACAGTGTAGTATCGGCTAATTGGGAGGGCGACACATTCTTAATAGCGCCAAAGATCGTATCTATGCGACCGGGGAACTGGCGCTCCCATTGAAGCAGCATTTCTTTTACCGTATTGCGCTGCAATCCGTCCTGGGAACCACAGAGATTGCAGGGGATAATGGGGAACTGTTTGAGCTCTGCAAGTGCAATCAAGTCTGATTCGCGACAGTAAGCCAGGGGCCTGATCAATATATTTTTTTTGTCATCAGACAACAATTTCGGCGGCATGGCTTTGAGCTTGCCCTGGTGGAACATATTTAAAAATAGCGTTTCCACTATGTCGTCGCGATGATGTCCCAGCGCAACCTTGGTAGCGCCAATTTCCTCGGCAAAGCCGTACAATGTACCCCGGCGCAGGCGCGAACAGAGACTGCAATAGGTCTTACCCTCGGGGATCTTGCTGGTTACTATGCTGTAGGTATCTTTCTCGAGAATATGATATTCAATGTCCAGAGTATCCAAATAGGTAGGCAGCACAGTTTCGGGAAAGCCCGGCTGCTTTTGGTCCAGATTGACGGCCACCAGCTCAAAGTCGATGGGAGCATTTCTCTGCAGACCCATCAGGATATCCAACATGGCGTAGGAATCTTTGCCACCGGACAGGCACACCATTACCCGGTCACCCTGTTCAATCATATTGTAATCAGCAATCGCACTGCCCACATTGCGTCGCAAGCGTTTCTGCAACTTATTGGCCTCGAGCTGATTCTTGCGAATAGACATTAAAAATTCCGCCTGCTGAAAAGCTGGCATTGTAAGTGCTCGGTATAGGTTTCACCAAGTCAGAGACCTATTTATTTTAATCGCCTAGAGGGGCCAGATGGTTTCAGGGGCATTTACCCTACTGTCAAAGCTATAGGCAATCTCCCCGCTAAAGCTGAGCAGATAGAGAGCTTTTAAATCCTCTGCATAATGGGCGAAAAACTTGATCATTTTCTTATCTGAACCAAAATCATGGCCAAACCACTGGAAGATTTGCGATGCCTGCAGCTGTTTGTTTTTCAGATTGACACCTCTTGGGTGATTGATAAATTCCCGCGCCGAACGCTCCAACAGCTGCCCTATATTGGATGAGGTAAATGCCTGCTGCTGAATATTGGGACAGCTCAGGGTGGCACAGCTGAGACCAAAGACAATTTTTCGATCCTGCCACAGTGGCCGCAGAATACGATTTTCGATATCCTCGAGACTGAGTTTCACGCCAGCTACCCTGATCAACTTTTTATCTTTGATTGAATTTATTACCAGGGATTTAACCGGATAAGCGCGCAGCACCGAGCTGAGCATCAGCGCATTGTAGAGATTGAGCCAGTAGGCTTTCTGTTCCATGCGCGAGTAATCACGGGGGTCAAGGCGAGCCAGCCCGGCGATATATTGGCGCAATTTTTTCCTGTCGCCTGGGCTGACATCTGCGTATCTAAAGCGGTTAATTCCTGAGGGAGGATCTACAATCACATAGGTGGCTAAAAGGTGATCGAATCGACCATGGTCTATACTCCTTGAGTTGTTCTCATGGCTCTGATTCCAGATAGCCCAATAATTAGCTTTAATACTGGCCTCAGGTTCAACAGCCCGAGCCACTGCGTCCACAAATAGAACCACAGAGAAAATTATCCACACAAGGCCTAGACAATGTTTAACTATGCGCATAATAAACTCCATTTTTTATGCTGTATCTGGTTGCCATTTAAGGGGCCGGCCGAACAAAAGATGGCTTTACCCAGATACTTTAGGTAGTCTGCCGACCCATCCAGTTTTGATAGCACTGATCAGCGATTGCAGTCCAGTGGAGACCCAGATACTTTGAACTCGATCACCCATAGCGCCGAACCCCAGTCACAGATTTTGCTCAACGATCAGAAATATGTCTGGCACCCCTACTCGTCTCTCAGCAACCCAATTCCAGCCTATGAAGTGGTCTCAGCCGAGGGTGTCAAACTGCGTCTGGCCGATGGCACTGAGCTTATTGACGGCATGTCATCCTGGTGGTGCACCATCCATGGCTACAATCACCCTGTGCTAAATGATGCTGCTGTGCAGCAGATTGGTAAAGTCAGCCATGTGATGTTTGGTGGAATAACCCATGCGCCAGCGGTTAATCTCTGTGAAAAACTGGTCGCGATAACTCCAGCGGGACTAGATAAGGTATTCCTGGCCGACAGCGGTTCTGTGGCTGTTGAAGTGGCGATAAAGATGGTCTTTCAATACTGGATTTCTAAGGGCCAGCCAGAGAAAAACAAATTACTCAGCCTGCGCAATGGCTACCATGGCGACACCTTCGCAGCCATGTCAGTCTGCGATCCTGTCACTGGTATGCACCATTTATTTGAACAGGTGGTAGAGAAGCATTATTTTGCGCCGGCGCCGCAAACTGGCTTTGATCAGCCCTGGGATGAACAGGATATCGCCGAATTTAGTCAGATGATCAGCGACCACAGTCATCGGCTGGCGGCCGTTATTTTGGAGCCTGTGGTTCAGGGGGCTGGGGGCATGCGTTTTTACTCACCCTACTACCTGAAGCGCGTGCGAGAGCTCTGCGATAAGCACAATGTGCTATTAATCGCCGACGAAATAGCCACCGGCTTTGGTCGCACTGGCAAGCTGTTTGCCTGTGAGTGGGCTGATATATCGCCAGATGTACTCTGCCTGGGCAAAGCTATCACCGGCGGCTATATGACCCTGGCGGCAACCCTGTGCACCGATAAAGTAAGCCGAGGCATCTGCGAGGGCGAAGCGGGCTGCTTTATGCACGGGCCTACATTTATGGGCAATCCCCTAGCCTGCTCTGTGGCCAATGCCAGCATAGACTTGCTGCTCAGCGCAGACTGGCAATCCAATATACAGCGCATTGAATCCACCCTAAAGCAGCAGCTAGTGCAGTTTTCGCAGCTTAAATCTGTTGCCTCTACTAGGGCGCTGGGAGCCATAGGGGTGATAGAAATGCACGACCCGGTCAACATGGCCGAGATTCAAAAACAGTTTGTTGAGGCTGGTGTCTGGGTGCGGCCCTTTGGCAAGCTAGTCTATGTGATGCCGCCCTTTATTAGCTCAGATGAAAACCTGATCCAATTAATGGCTGCTATCTTCTCGGTGTTGGAGCCTTAGCAGCCTACCGAGCTACCTGATGGGGCGCTATCTCTATTTTGTCCGCCTCGTAACCCTGGGAGACTGCAAAGTCGACTAACTCTTTGAGTTTTTCATCTGATATCTCAACATCCCTGGCCATAATCCACAGGTAGTCGCGGGCCTTGCGACCAATCACAGTGTACTGATAGTCAGAGTCTAGGTAGATGACTCGATAATCTGCCTTGATTGGCCATACAAACTGCACCCCCCAAGTGGCATTGGTGTCTTTGTTCCTTACAAAGCCGCGGGAGCTAAACTCCTTTTCCTCACCCTCAAAGCTATCCTTATTAAAAGTAAATGTGGTGGCAATAGTGCCGTCGCCATCCAGCTTGTAAGTCTCAATGGGGTTGTGGGCGTCTTTTTCAAAGGGCGTGGGAATATTGGCAATCACATACCAGTCACCCATAAAACGAGGCAGATCGACGTAGTCCACCGTATCCATAGGTGCCTTGGCACTTACAGCTGGGTTGGCCCCGAGCATCAGAAAAACCAGTAGGCCTTTACCCCAGAACAATTTATTCATACAGCTCTCCCTTGACCTGCTCCCTGGGCATCCAGGGTAGAAATGTATTAGTGCACTGCATATAGTCTTCATAGTCGCTGCGACGCTGGGTAATACCTCTCTCCATCAGACTGATACCGGAGAGCTTTAAAAGCAGGAAGGTGACTATCAGGGGCGCAAGCAATACAAAGCCATTGCCAGTTGGCACTGCGAAGATAAACCAGCCCCACCAGACGCAGAATTCACCAAAATAGTTGGGGTGTCTGCAGTAGCGCCACAGCCCGGTTTTCAGAGTCTGCTCCTCATTGACCACCAGTCTATTAAATCGATACAGCTGTTTATCAGCTATGGTTTCAAAGCAGAACCCGAATAACCACAGGGCAACGCCAGCAGACTGGTAGGAACTCCAAGTCATATCGGCAGTGATCGCAATAGCAAACAGGGAGCTGACTACAGCTGCCAAAATTGGCTGAGCGACAAAAATGAGATAGAAACTCTGCAACCTAAAGCTACTGGCACTGCGCTCGCGCAGCTCTTTATAGCGACGGTCCTCAGGCTGGTGCCGACCCCGGACAATGGCAAACAGACTCAGCCGCAGGGCCCAGCAACAGACCATGACCACCAATGCTATCTGCACACTGCCAAGCATTCGCGTCTCTATCAGATAAACCAGCGCGGGCAGCATCAGCACTACAGGCCAGCTGTAGTAAATTATACTGATCTTATTCAGATATAAGCTGACCAGCCAGGTACAACCAGCAATCGCAAGTATGGCTGGCAGAGCCTTTAGGATTAGCAGAAAAATAGATGACAGTTCAATAACCATGGATATGTTGGAGCCTAGTTTTTTTGTTATGGACTGTATACGGCAGTAAAAATTGGCAGGATCAGTGCTTTAACACTGTTATCTAAGATCTTTTGGACTTGCCCAGCTTCTCGCTGGTACTCAGCCTGGCCAGACTATTCTTTTTAATCAAAATATAGGTGGACCCCACACCCCCGTGCTGCTTCTGAGCACTGTGAAAAGCCAGCACATTGTCAATCTGGCGCAACCAGTGATTGACGCAGCTTTTAAGTCGCGCTGGCTGCTCTCTGCCCTCGCCTTTGCCATGGGTCACCAGGGCACAGCGCACACCGTGCTTTTGGCAGCCCTCGACAAAATCCCAGAGCGCAACGCGAGCCTGCTCCACTGTGTGGCGATGGAGGTCGAGACGCGACTGAACCTCGTACTTGCCCTGACGCAGATTTTTATAGACTCCATGTTGCACTCCAGGACGGGCAAATTCCAAGAAGTCATAGGGATCTACTACATTGATAATACTGGCTGGGTCGAGAAGGTTTCCGCTCTTAAGCTGCTCCTGCTGGGCGGCCTTGCGGCGCTCTAAGATGCCTGGCGTCAACTCCGGCGGCTTAGGTATATATCTGGCACCCTTAGCCTGCAGTGGTTCGACATCATCGCCAACCAGAGCCCTAAATTCATCTTCGTCAGCTGGGTCTTGGGTTTGACTGTCTGGATACTCAGCGGCTGACATTTTTTGTTCCTGAAAAAAAATTTACTGTATTATGGCGCCACTTTTGGGGAGGGCAAAATGCCGATAAGCGTCAACCATGTAATCTCAGTTCACTATAACCTGAGAGACGATAATAATGAACTTATCGATAGCACTTACGATGAGGATAAACCTATGGTTTACCTCCATGGTCGACGACAGATGATCACAGGGTTCGAAACTGAAGTTGCAGGTGCAGCTATTGGCGATAAGCTGACCTTTGCAGTTATGCCCGCTGAGGGTTATGGACTGCGCAATGTTAACAATACTCAGCGCATCCCCAGCAAGTACCTAAAGCATGAGGGCCGGCTTACTCCGGGCAAGAGTATTCAGGTCAATACCGACAGCGGCGTTAAGCTAGGCACAGTGATCAAAGTTGGCAGGTTTAATGTGGACGTGGATATGAACCATCCTCTGGCCGGTAAAAACCTGCACTTTGAAGTAGAGATTATGGATATTCGCAAGGCTACGGATGAAGAAATAGCCCATGGTCATGTGCATGCTGAGGGTAGCTGCAATCACTGATCTCTGCCCGCTAATATGATGGATCTCTCCTGGATACAGCTGGGTGTAGTTGCCTTCATATTTGTCTGGAGCGGTTTTGTGCGCTCTGGTCTAGGCTTTGGTGGAGCTCTTTTCACCCTGCCATTTCTGCTACTTATCTACAATGATCCGCTGATTTTTCTACCCATTATTTCCCTGCATCTGCTGTTTTTTGCCGGCTTGACCCTGGTGCAAGCTGAACTGGGTAAAAAGGATGCCGACAGCACCAGCGTCAACTGGCAATTTGTACGCTTCGCTCTGCTGGTTATGCTCGTGCCCAAGCTGGCAGGAGTCATTGGACTGCTGGTGTTACCCACAGCGCTAATGAATCTGATTATCTTTTCTCTAATTGCCGCCTACTCCCTGACCTATATCCTGGGTAAACCGCTTCAGAGCAACAGCTGGGTAGTAGACATAGCCTTCCTAATTACTGCAGCCTATATTAGCGGTACCTCGCTGATTGGCGGCCCCCTAGTGATTGCTGTGGCCATGCGCCATATAAAACCCCAGGAATTTCGCAATACGCTGTTTGTTATCTGGTGGATATTGGTCAGTATTAAGCTCTGTGCCTTTGTGATTGCCGGTGTCGATATACAGCTGATAAACGCTCTGTGGCTACTGCCCTTTGCCGCTATTGGACATCTAATTGGCCATCGTTTCCATAGTCAACTGTTGCAGCGTGACAGCGCCAGCTTTTACAGAATCCTCGGCTGGGTGCTGCTTGGCACCTCAGTTGTGGGTATTTCCCAGGCTCTGGCCTAAAAGCCAGAGTAACTAATCTGGCAGCCTAATCTGAGTTTGCTAATATTAAAGCTGAAACCACAAGGATGTTGTGATCAGTGCAGATACCGCCCGCCACCTACAAAGCCCTAACCCCAGTTATCTGCGCGGTTCTATCGATTGTGGCCTGTTGGCAGCAACAGATACTGCCCGCGGCGCTGACTGCCCTGCTTCCGCAGCTGCCATTTATTCTGCTATCTGTAGCTTCGCTGATAGCCGCACTGAGCAACCAGAGCCGAGAGCTGGCGACTAGCCTGTTGATGTTATGTGCCTACTGGCTGATCCGAAGCTACTTGCAAACACCGCTGCAGAGCCTGCCAGCTGCGCAGATTTTTTACCTGCTCTCCTATTTTGTTCCCAGCATTGTGCTCTATCTGCTGTTTATCCCCGAGAATGGTCTGCGTCATATTCGTGGTACTGGCCTGGCGGCAATGCCGGCAACTCTTCTATTTGTTCTCAGCCAGATCTTTGTGGCCAATCCACAGCTTATGGCAGAGCTGAGTCTCGGCAATATTTCCGATCAACTATGGACCATGCACCTATCACCTCTCTCCGGATCCTGGTACCTGCTGGTATTGATCTGCGCGGTCGCCATGGCCAGTCGACGTGAGCCTATTTTCGACAGCTCCGCCGCCGGTTGTCTGTTAATTCTATTTATCACCCTGGGCTGGATTGATGTTAATAATATATCCGCAGTGATGTTTACCGGCATAGGAATCCTACTGACAGTGAATATCACCAGCGGGCTGTTTCATCTGGGGTTTTATGATGAACTGACCCAGATAGGCAATCGCCGCGCACTGCTGGCTGCACTAAAAACCGCCGGAAACCAATACAGCTTGGCCATGGTGGATGCGGATCATTTTAAAAAGATCAATGATCGCTTTGGTCATGATCTGGGTGACCAGGCCCTCAAAGTTATCGCCAGCTGCATCAGTAAAACAGGTGGCGCCAGAGCTTTTCGCTACGGTGGAGAAGAGTTTTGTCTGCTGTTTAAGGGTAAGAGTCGCGAGGAGGTGGCGGACAGTCTGGAACAGGTGCGCCAGACCATTGCCAATTACGATATGGTGATAAGAGACAAAAAACATCGTCCCAGTGATGCCTCGGCGGGACAAAAAAAGCGCGGCGCGTCCAAACGTCACAACAATCTGCGTCTAACCGTGAGTGTGGGCGTCGTAGACAACTCCGATGGCGGCAGTTTTGAGCAGCTGATTAAGCTGGCAGATCGAGCACTCTACAAAGCCAAAGCCGGCGGGCGCAACCGGCTGGCCTTCGCCTGAGGGCACCAGGCGATTGAGGCGCTGCCCTCAGGAGTGGAAACTGGTGGTTTTCTCCAGAGGATCGCGCTCAGTACGCAGATTATTGGCGGCATCAGCCTCGTCGACATAGCCAAAGGACAGCCCCATCATCAATTTGTAATGGCTATCTATACCCAGCTCCTCACGAACCAGGTCGGGGAAACAGCTCACCGAAGTCTGGGGACATGAACCTATACCCGCATCGGTCATCGCCAGCATCAGTGTCTGGGCATACATGCCCACATCACCTGCTAGCCTAACTAGTTCGGGGAACTCATCAGTAACAAAGATAAAGGCGATATGGGGCGCATCAAAAAACTCAAAATTCCGCATCCAGGACCAGGCGCGCTTTTCTGGGTTATCGCGGGTAACGCCCTGGTGCTCCCAGAGACCCAGAGCAGAGCAGATCTGACGCTCTTTGTAATCCCCAGTAAACTTTCCCTGCCAGGGAAAGTCTGGGTTGTCCGTCGTATCCGTTGAGGCGACCGCCACCATTTTCTCGCGCATGCGATTGCAGGCTTCGCCAGACAGCACATGGACATGCCAGGGCTGAACATTGCAGTTGGACGGCGCCCAGCTGGCCAGCTCAAACACCTGCTTTAAAGTTTCCTCGTCCACCTGCCTAGATGTAAACCCTCGATATGAATGTCGAGCACGCACTGCGTCAGCAAATTCCATTCCGGTATCCCCTTGATAAATCACTGCTGTTATTAGATTGGCCAGGATTCTAGATTAATTTAGGCCTAGATTGATAGAGCCATGAACTGATAGGACCTTAGAGTGGTCCAGACTTTAGCAAACTGCCCAGCAATTTGCAGGCAAAAAAAAGCCCTGATCAAACTTGGGCTTTAAAAGGGTTAATCTGTAATCCAGGCCGCTATTAGCTGGCATCAAAATAGTCTTCAGACATTGCCATCACCGACTCAAGATTAGCGCCTATAGTCTTGGCATGAACCTGGGCCTGGGGCAGCATGCGTTCGAAAAAGAACTCAGCAGTGTGCAGTTTTTCCTGCAAAAACTTACTGTCCCCCTTACCCTCATCCAACTGCGCCTGGGCAACCGCACTCATCTTGGCCCACATAAAGGCCATATAGGCATAACCAGAGTACATCAGAAAGTCTGCTGAGCCCGCGCCTACGGCATCTGGGTTACGTTTGCCCTGCATAGCGAGCTTGTAACCCAGATAGCGCCACTTAAGAGCAAGCTTAACCAGAGTCCAGGCCTGCTTGCGCTGGGTTTTATTGCCTCTGGGCCAGGGCAGTGACTTAGCGGCAAAGCTAAGCATCTCACCGGTAAAAATCTTTAACTGGGCAAAGCGATCCATCAAAACTTTGCGGCCGATCAGGTCAAGGGCCTGGATACCAGTGGTGCCCTCGTACAATGTAGCAATGCGGCTGTCGCGGAGTATCTGCTCCATGCCCCATTCTTGGATATAGCCATGACCACCAAATACTTGCACACCATGATTGGCAGCCAGTACACCTTGCTCGGTGATAAAGCCTTTAAGTATGGGAGTACAGAAACCGAGCCTGTCTTCGGCAGCGCTTCTCGCCTGTTCAGTCTCACCCCCCACATAGAGATCGGCAAACTGACTGGCATAGGTCACCATAGCTCGGCCACCCTCGGCAATAGCGCGCTGAGTTAATAGCATGCGACGCACATCTGGATGAGCGATAATCGGATCTGCAGGGCCATCGGGATTTTTAATTCCAGACAGTGAGCGCATTGCCAGGCGTTCGCGTGCATATTTGGAAGCACCCTGATAGGAGCGCTCTGCAGCTGCCGCGCCCTGGCTGGCGGTGCCAATACGCGCAACGTTCATATAGGTAAACATGGCATTGAGCCCGTCATGGGGCTCGCCAATCAAAAACCCAGTGGCATCGTCAAAGTTAAGCATGGCGGTACCATTACCATGAATACCCATTTTATGTTCTATGGACCCACAGCGAACCCCGTTGCGCTCTCCTGCAGAACCATCGGCAGCAGGCAAAAACTTGGGGATAATAAACAGCGAAATCCCCTTGGTGCCCTTGGGCGCATCTGGCAGCTTAGCCAGTACAATGTGCACAATATTCTCTGTTAGATCGTGTTCGCCGGCGCTGATAAATATCTTGGTGCCATTTATGTTGTAGCTGCCATCGTCCCTGGGCACTGCCTTGGTTTTTAACTGCCCTAGGTCTGTTCCGCAATGGGGCTCAGTCAGGCACATGGTGCCACTCCAGACACCACTGATAAGTTTGGTTAGGTAGGTTTGCTTTTGCTCGTCAGTACCATGATCTTCCAGAGTAGCCACAGCGCCTTCACTCAGACCGGGATACATAGCCCAGGCCCAGTTAGCGGTGGTAAGCATCTCATTGATCGCAATGCTAATTGAAGAAGGCAGACCCTGACCACCCATCTCTGGGCTCCCGGTCAATGAGGTCCAGCCGGCCTCGATAAACTTGGCATAGGCCTCTTTAAACCCAGCGGGTGTTGTCACCACGCCATCATCCCAGGTACAACCTTTGTCACCAGACTGGTACAGAGGCGCCAACTCAGTCTCACTGAACTTGGCCGCTTCACTAAAAATGGCATCTAGCATATCTGGAGTTGCCTGATCGCCCCCTTTGACATGCTGATACTTGGACTGCATATCCAGTACATCATTGAATAAGAATGAGTAGTCTTTTAACGGTACTTTAAAATCAGGCATGGATTAGTCCTAGGTAATTGATCCTTCCAGATGAGCTTGCTCAGCTGTTTGATTAAAGAGGGAAAACTGCTGTTTGCCCTCAAGCTGCTGGGAGTAGAACAGCACCTGAGAGGGTAAAAATAACGGTCTGTGGAAGGTCACGTCTACAGAGTAACCTTCCGTCGGTATCTGCTGGTCCAGTGCGGCAAGGCAGCGCGCCTTAGTCCACATGCCATGAGCTATTGCCTGCTTAAAGCCAAACAGCTTGGCGGTGATATCGGTCAGATGAATAGGGTTGTAATCGCCAGAGACGCGCGCATAGCGGCGGCCTATATCTGCATCGACCCCCCAATTCAGGGGCTCGCCCTCGCGGCGAATGGGCGCCACAGCCTTTCTTGGCACGCCGGTCTTGCAGCGATGTAGAAATACTGACTCTCCAGTCCAGACTACCTGTTTATCCACCCTTGCACTCACATCAATATTCCACTCCAAACCCCTGGAGGTCAGCACTGAGTTACCAATGGCCGCAGTCATATCAATGGGCTGCCTAATATCGAATTGATGAAGCACAGAAATCTGATTGCGCAGATGAACCTGGCCCATGGCGCGCATTGGGAAGTCCTGTTGAATCAAAATCTTTAGGAACAGCGGGAAACCCAGCATATGCAAGTAAGTAGCTGGTAGGGTTTCCGAGGATTTAAAACCACAGAGTTCCTGGTAGGCGTGCAGATGCTGAGGATTGATCACCAGCGAATTAATCTGCGTGCTGAGGCCGGGCAACTGGTCGCCCAGCGCATAGGTGCCAGACTTAAACGCAGCCTTGCCCAGCAACGAAGGCATACTGGGCAGCTCCTGCATCACTATAGGTGGCTTGCTATCTGAGGGCTTTTGCATCTGTGCGCTTTTATTCATGGACTTCATAATGGGTGCATTCTCCTTGTCAGTCATTGGCTATAAAAAAAGGCTGTTTTGTCATTTCGGCCAATTGTGTATGATGGGGCTCCTTTTGTTTCTGCAAGGCCTCCTGAGGCCAGGTTTATTGTATGACAGGTTTAACCGATTCAGGCACTCTGGCCCGCCTCGCCTATCAGGGTCTGATCAACCTGGGTGTAGACGCAGACCTGGTGATGCAGCGCTCTGGGCTTAACCCAGATCAGCTTTATCAGGCTAATCTGCGCACCAAATTCAGCGCTCAGCCACTGTTTTGGAAAGCCGCAGTTGAGCTGTCTAACGACCCCTGCATAGGGCTGCATCTCGGCGAAAAAATGCCGGTCTATAAAGGCCAGATACTGGAATATCTGTTTCTCAGTAGCCCAACCTTTGGCGATGGCCTGCGTCGGGTCCTCAGCTACCAGCGCCTGATCAGCGATGCTTTGCACGGCCAGTTATCTGAACAGCCAAGCCCCTGCCTGACCAGCTATTTTACCGATCACCAATACGCGACCTCGCATCTAGCAGAGGCCATGGTGCTTGGGCTTATTCGCTGCTTTCAATCGGTTACGGACAATGCCTTTAAAGCAGATAAAGTGGTGTTTAACCATGCTCCCAATACTGATATTGGGGAGTATGAGCGCATCTTTCAGTGCCAAGTGGAGTTTAATGCGCCCTCTTTCCAGCTGTTTTTCCCCGCCTCACTGCTCAATCATAGATCACTTCATGCCCAGCCCGAGCTATTAAATTTACATTTACAGGCAGCTGATCAACATATAGCCATGCTGCAACAACAGGATCTGATCGGAAATGTCCGCAACCAGCTTGCTGGCTTACTCGAAAGCGGTGACACCAGCTTGGAAAATGTGGCAACTCGATTAGATATAAGTGCCAGACATCTGCGCCACCAACTGAATGTTGCCGGCACTAGCTTCCAGCGCCTGCTCAACAGCTATAGGCATAGCCTCGCAAAACGCCTGCTATCCCAGACTGATGAGGCAATCAGTGAAATTGTCTACCTCACTGGCTTTTCCGAGCCCAGCACTTTTTATCGCGCCTTTAAGCGCTGGGAGGGTCTAACCCCCATCGAATATCGTATCTCTCAGCAGGTGCAACCCAGTCATGAAAACCCTGTTTCTGAGCAGTGATTCTAGTAGAATGGCGCACCGTTAAAATTGACACCGGACAATGTTTCGGCCCCCTTGGAGCAATCACCTAAATGACCAGCAATGCACACCCAGCTTTTGAGCTTTTGCGCGAACAACAGATTCCCTCTCTCAAAGTACAGTATCAAGAGTATCGCCATCGCCAAACTGGTGCCCAGCACATACATCTGGCTGCCGACAATAAGGAAAATGTATTCCTAGTCGCACTGCGCACTGTACCCATGGACTCCACTGGGGTAGCCCATATTCTTGAGCACACTGCACTCTGTGGCAGCGAAAAGTATCCGGTTCGCGATCCGTTCTTTATGATGATCAGGCGCTCCCTCAACACCTTTATGAATGCTTTTACCAGCAGTGACTGGACCGCCTACCCTTTTGCCAGTCAGAATAAGAAAGACTTCAACAATCTGCTAAGCGTCTATCTTGACTCGGTATTTTTTGCGCGCCTAGACCCTCTGGATTTTGCGCAGGAAGGTCATCGCCTTGAGTTTGCTGATGCCTCCGATGCCTCATCGGAGCTGACGTTTAAAGGCGTGGTTTACAACGAGATGAAAGGCGCCATGAGCTCCATTAACTCCGTGCTCTGGCAAACCATGAGCAAATACCTTTATCCCACCAGTACCTACCATTACAACAGTGGTGGCGAGCCCGCTGATATTCCAAATTTGACCTACGACCAGTTCAAAGCCTTTTATCGGACCCACTATCATCCTAGCAACGCTATTTTTGTGACCTTTGGTGATATACCCGCAGCGGAGCACCAGCAAAATTTTGAACAGCAGGCCCTGCATCGTTTTGAGCGCCTAGACTGCCATATTGCAGTAACCGATGAGCAGCGCTACAGCCAGCCCCAGTATTTTGAGGAGACCTATGCCTATGATGGGGGCAAAGCTGAAGATCAGGCTGAACAGCCCTCGACAGCGGATAGCACCCATGTTGTGCTGTCCTGGCTGCTGGGGGACTCCACCGACCTGGAGGCCACCATGCAGGCCCGACTGCTGTCCAGCGTGCTGTTGGACAACAGCGGCTCGCCGCTGCAAAAAGCGCTGGAGACCACCGACCTGGGCACCTCACCCTCGCCTATGTGCGGGCTTGAGGATTCACAAAAAGAACTCTGCTTCGCCTGCGGCGTAGAAGGGTCCAACCCAGAGAGTGCCGACGCCATAGAGGCACTTATTTTGGATGTGCTGCGGGATGTAGCAGAAAATGGCTTGCCTCAGGAACAGGTGGCAGCCAGTCTTCACCAGCTTGAGCTGAGCCAGCGGGAGTTATCTGGGGGCGGCTACCCCTATGGGCTGCATCTGATATTGACCAGCCTTACCAGTGCCACACACCGCGGCGATCCAGTATCTCTGCTTAACCTAGATCCTGTTCTCGACCGACTGCAGCAGCAAATTACCGATCCAGAATTTATCAAGTCTCTGGCCCGCGACCTGCTGTTAAACAACCAGCATCGCACCAGATTAGTGTTGAGGCCCGATACTGGTTTAGGCCAGCAAAAAGAGCAGGCCGAAAAAGATCGCCTAGCCAGTATTAAAGCCTCCCTGACAGAGAGTGAAAAGCAGCATATTGTTGACGGGGCGGCAGCATTAAAAGCGCGCCAGGAAATGGAAGAAGATCTCGATATTCTGCCCAAAGTGGGCATCGAAGATGTGCCTGCAGAGATTGCCTACGCCGACAAGCACAGCCAGATAGCAGGCCCAGTACCACTGACCAACTACAGTGCTGGCACCAATGGGTTGGCCTATCAACAAATTATTATGCCCATGCCAGCATTCAGCGATGCACAGCTGGACTTGCTACCTCTGTACAGCACCTGTGTAACAGAGATGGGAGTCGGTGAGCGCGACTATCAACAGACACAGCTTTGGCACTCGTCCGTGGTGGGCGCCTATTCGGCATCAGCCTCGGTGCGCACCGATAAAGACAGCCTGGACAGGCTCCATGGCAATATTAGTTTTACTGGCAAAGGTCTGGCGCGCAATCAGCCCGCTATGACCGACCTGATGCAAGAGTCGCTGCAGCGGGCGCGCTTTGATGAGCTGCCCCGGCTGCGGGAGCTGGTGTCGCAAATTCGCACCTATCGCGAATCATCTATCACCGGCAATGGCCATGTGCTGGCCATGACCGCTGCTGCCAGCGGCCTCTCAGCCAATGCTTATCTCAGTCAGCGCTGGGGTGGCATGACCGGATTAGCACTGCTCAAGGCACTGGATCACAGCCTGAATACTGACCAGGGGCTGCAGCAGCTGGCCGAGCAGTTACAAAGCATTCACCAGCTTATTTTAAACCAGCCCAGGCAGTATCTGCTGGTTGCTGAACCTGAGCGTCTAGCAGACTTTACTGCAGTAATTCAGGCTGGTTTTTCTCCAAGCACAGAGGCATTGGCGAATAATTTGATCGACTACAACCCCACATTAACCCCGGTAAATCATTGCTGGACTACCAACACTCAGGTGAGCTTCTGTTCCAAAGCCTATGCCACTGTGCCTACCAGCCACCCAGATGCTGCGGCTCTCAATGTGCTGGGTGGAGTATTGCGCAATGGCTATCTGCACCGTGCCATCCGCGAGCAAGGCGGCGCCTACGGTGGCGGCGCATCCCAGGACAACCAAACTGGCGCATTCCGTTTCTACTCCTACAGAGACCCGCGAATCGCAGGCACCCTGACTGATTTTGATGCATCTATAGACTGGGTACAGCAGCAAAACCTGGGCTATGACAAAATAGAAGAAGCTATTTTGGGCGTAGTAGGCGGTCTGGACAAGCCGGGATCGCCAGCAGGTGAAGCCATTCAGGCCTTTCATTCCGAGCTTAATGGTCGCGGTAAAGCCTGTACTGAACAGTTTAGAAACCAGGTACTGGCGGTGACCGAGGCAGACTTAAAACGAGTTGCCAGCACCTATCTCAGAGAAGACGCTGCTCAGACTGCGGTGATTACCAACACTGAGCTAGCGGCCAGCACTAATTTAGAGATCGTCAGCATTTAAATGACGGACTCTAAGCGCGACAATTTATTCGCCAACCCCCTGGGCAAGGTCTCAGGTTTTGTGTTTGATCAGGCCGTGGTGGATGTATTTCCAGATATGATCAGCCGCTCGGTACCAGGCTATGAGACCATTCTGTCTCATACCGGCGAACTGGCTTACAGGTATGTTCAGCCGCAGACTAACTGCTACGATCTGGGCTGCTCTCTGGGAGCTTCAACCCTGGCCATCAGCCAGCGCGTCGCGGACCGAGACGCCAAAATTATCGCGGTGGATAATAGCTCGGCTATGCTCGAAAAATGCGCTAGCATTTTAGCAGCCAGCAATACCAGTGCGGAGATTCAGCTAATCAATGGCGATATCTGCGATATCGAAATCAGCAATGCTTCTCTGGTAGTGATGAATTTTACGCTGCAGTTTGTGCCATTGGCGCAACGTCCGCAGTTGTTGGAGAAAATCTATCAGGGCCTTAATCCCGGCGGCTGTCTGATTATTTCTGAAAAACTCAGCTTTGAACCCGAGTCGCTAAATACACTGCTGAGTGAGCTTCATCATGATTTTAAGCGCGCCCAGGGTTACAGCGATTTGGAGATTAGTCAGAAGCGGGATTCAATAGAGAATGTGCTGGTGCCGGAAACCCTGGAGACTCATATCCAACGATTAAGGGCCTGCGGATTTCAGTCCGCAAGCCCCTGGTTTCAATGCTTTAATTTTTGTTCTCTGGTGGCTATTAAGTAAGCATTTTCATTGTAGCTTTGATCACTTTTCTTACAGCTGGTGTGTAAGGAGGATAAAACATCGACAGGCTGCTGTACTTGTCTACCAGCACACTGCGCTCATGGGTAAAGGCTCTAAAGCCCCAGACACCGCCAGACTTGCCAATACCGCTGTTGTTAACGCCACCAAAGGGAAGATTGGGATGCAGAAAGTGCATCACCGTCTGGTTGACGCAGGTGTCACCAGCGCTGGTTTCCTGCAGAATCTTGTCGGTCACCTTATTGTTTTTACTGTAGATATAAAGCGCCAGCGGCTTTGGTCTTGCATTGATATAGCTAATGACTTGATCAATGTCAGAGTAAGTAATAATTGGCAGCAGTGGCCCAAAAATCTCTTCCTGCATAATGGCCGAGTCGTCGCTCATACCCTCGATCAATGTGGGTGCAACAAACTGCCCTTTCTTAGTCACCTCACCACCAGTCAAGACCACCCCGCCCTTGGCTTTGGCATCGTCCAAGAGTCGCGTGATACGTCCATGGTGGCCAGCATTAACAACGCGGCAATAATCGCTATTAGCTCCGGCATCTTCACCCAGGCCATATTGGCTCTTAATGGTGGCGGTCATTTCGGCGACAAATTTATCTTTTATGGATTCGTGGACATAGATATAGTCTGGCGCAATACAGGTTTGACCATTGTTGTTGAACTTGCCCCAGCCGATGGATTTACTAGCCTTTTTAAGATTGGCTGATTTATCAACAATCACCGGGCTCTTGCCACCCAGCTCCAGAGTGACAGAGGTTAGATTTTTGGCTGCGGCCGCCATCACATGTTTGCCTACAGCTGGACTGCCGGTAAAGAAGATATGGTCAAAGGGCAGATTGGTCAGGTAACTGGCCACATCGGCCTCACCTTCAAACAGTGACACTTCTTCTGGCCTAAACGCTTCTTTAACAATCTGGCCAATCACCTTGGACATTTTAGGGGTCATTTCTGAGGGTTTGATAACCACCGTATTACCTGCGGCAATTGCCCATATCATTGGGCCAAAGGTCAGGTTAAAGGGGTAATTCCAGGGTGAGACCACCAGGGTGACGCCCTTGGGTTCTTTGACGATTTTGGATTTGGTTCCCAGCATAGAGATGGTTACCTTGACGGGCTCGGGCTTCATCCATTCTTTGAGGTGCTTGCGAACATGTTTGAGCTCGGTGAGTACCGGCATGATTTCAGCCAAATCCACTTCGGCGCCGGGCTTGCCAAAATCTGCGGCCGCCGACTCGTGGATTTTGTCATGGGCGGCTCTAAATGCCGTTTCAAAGCGCTTTAAAACAGCAAGTCGCTGGCGGTAATCTGATTTTCTCAGCTCCAGCGCATAGTCTTTTTGCTGCGCAAATACCTTATCTATTTTGGCTTTAACCGTCGGCTTTATCTCAGTCATATTGTCCCCCAAGGATAGTTTTACTTTGCAAGTACGCTGTTACCTATCAGCACAGGCATTGCTTTTTGTTTTTGTTTTTGTTTTTGTTAGCTAGTTATAATTATTTTTACCGCGCTACTCTGCAATCAAAATAAGTGACCCATGGTATCTAGGTTTATCTGGCCTAGTAATGGGGTGGTCGCTCACCGGCAGCGGCTCCGACACTGTCAGCCTGCCCCATGCCACTGGGCTCTGCCGCGTTATCCTGCAACACTTCGATACGCTCCAGCATGGCTCTATGGGCCTTGGTAAGGGCATCGATCTCTTGCTGCTGACGAAAAATCTCATCTTCCAATTGCGCGTTGGCCATTTCCAGATAGGCCAGTTTTTCTTCAAAAGCCTGCACTTGTTTCTCGTCCATTGTCTACCCTGATAAACCACCATAATTTTGACCATTACCATAGCGGAAATGACATATAATTGCCTGCCAAAATCCCAGGCAACCTTATGATACCTGAAACACTTAATTATGGGCCCTTTCTGTCCTGGCTCGAAGAGTCGCCTATGAGTCACTGGGGCGAAAGTCTGCCGGAGCTGCTGGCCCAACAGCTGCGCCGAGAGCGCTGGGGCGATATGCCTGAATGGGAGGAAACGCTCAAGCGCCTACCAGAGATAGACCCACTGACAATAGAGCTCAAAGACCAGGTCTCCATTGGCGACCCAAGTTTAATGGACAAGGGGCGCCGACTGGCACTGCAGGCCACCCTTATGGGACTTCACCCCTGGCGCAAAGGGCCTTTCAATCTTTTTGGCATGCAGCTCAATACCGAGTGGCGTTCAGACTGGAAATGGGATCGTGTCCTGCCCCATCAGGGCCTTTCAATCTTTTTGGCATGCAGCTCAATACCGAGTGGCGTTCAGACTGGAAATGGGATCGTGTCCTGCCCCATCTGGATTCCCTGGAAAATCGCTTGGTACTCGATGTGGGTTGCGGCAATGGTTACCACTGCTGGCGTATGCTCGGCGCTGGCGCCCAACGGGTAATTGGTATAGATCCGTCGGTTAAGTTTGTTTTTCAGTTTCAGGCGATCAAAAATTTTGCCGGTAGACAGTTGCCGGTGGACGTGCTGCCGCTGGGTATAGAACATATGCCGGAGAAACTGGCGGCCTTTGATACCCTGTTTTCAATGGGCATCCTCTATCATCGCCGTTCACCCATGGCCCATTTGCGCGAATTAAAAGAGCTATTGCGTCCAGGTGGGCAACTGGTGCTGGAGACATTAGTGATAGAGGGGCCGGAGGGGATGGTGCTGGTACCAGAGGGTCGCTATGCCAAAATGCCCAATGTCTGGTTTTTGCCATCGCCCGATACTCTACTTAGCTGGATGCGCAAGAACGGCTTTAAGAATCCACGTATGGTCGATATCAGTACTACATCCACCGGCGAACAAAGGGCAACAGACTGGATGACCTTTGAGTCTCTAGCGGACTTTTTAGATCCCCAGGATCACAGTAAAACCATTGAAGGTCACCCTGCCCCGGTCAGAGCAGTATTTTTAGCCGAAGCGCCTTTTTAAAGGTAACCCAGACAACTCTAGGCAAATGCAGATCGCGTTTTACCGCGCTAAAAAATTAACGGCCATTATAAAAAACCACCGCGGATTGGCGGTGGTTGTTCGACCTGGCGCTAAAGTCAGGGTTATGCCTTTAACGCCTCATCTGCCGCCACATACTGATATCCCAGTGCATCAGCTACCGCTTTATAGGTCACCTTACCTTTGTGGACATTTAAGCCATTCTGTAAGTTTTTATCCCGGAACAGGCTGCTGATGGGGTCATCAGCCAGTGCCAGTGCATAGGGCAAGGTTGCATTGTTCAACGCCATAGTCGCCGTCCGCGCCACACCACCGGGCATATTGGCAACACAGTAGTGCACCACATCCTCAATCACATAGGTGGGGTTTTCATGGGTGGTGGCCTGGGAGGTTTCAAAACAACCCCCCTGGTCAATGGCCACATCCACAATCACCGCACCCTTTTTCATACGACCAATCAAATCTTTCGATAGCAACTTGGGTGCCGCTGCACCAGGAATCAGAACAGCACCAATCACCAGGTCAGCCTCAAGGGCATATTCCTTGATGGCCGCATTGGTCGAGTAAACACAGCGAGCCCTACCCTCGTACTTGGCGTCAAGGTCTCGTAAACGAGGAATAGAACGGTCTAAGATAGTCACATCGGCACCCATACCCACAGACATCGCCGCCGCATTATCGCCAACCACACCGCCACCAATCACCAGCACCTTGGCCGGTGCCACGCCGGGAACACCACCCAGCAGCACACCGCGGCCACCCTGGGCCTTCTCTAAATGATGTGCGCCAGCTTGCACCGACATACGGCCAGCAACCTCAGACATAGGCGCCAACAGCGGCAGCCCACCCTGGTTATCTGTAACTGTCTCGTAAGCCACACAGGTGGCTCCAGAGGCAACTAATAACTCCGTCTGCTTGGGGTCTGGCGCCAGATGCAAATAGGTATATAAAATCTGCCCCTCACGCAGCATCTTGCACTCAGTGGCCTGAGGCTCCTTGACCTTGACTACCATATCTGCACGGGCAAATATCTCAGCTGCCGACTCGACCATCTCCGCGCCAGCACTCAAGTATTCCCCATCGGGAAAATCAATGGCAGCACCGGCGTTGCGCTCAACAATCACCTTATGACCGCGCTTAACTAACTCATTAACCGACGAGGGCGTTAAGCCCACTCTATATTCGTGATTTTTAATTTCCTTAGGTACACCCACTAACATGGTCAAGCCCTCTGTTTAAGCTAAGATTCAAATATAGTTGCCATTTTTATTGGCTGTTTATCCGGTAATTCTAGAAGTATAGAATAATATTTCTTAGCGTAATTGGGTATAATGCAGAATATTTTCAGTAGTATTGAGCTTATACAGGATATTTTACCGATGAAAGATTCTCCCACTTCTACCGAACAACTTGGCAAGATAGATCGCAACATACTGCGAATACTGCAAAAGGACGGACGCATAAGCTACACCGACCTGGCGCGCGAAGTCGGCCTGTCTGTGACCCCCTGTATAGAGCGAGTTAAGCGCCTAGAGCGCAACGGATATATTCTTGGCTACGCTGCCAAAGTCTGCCCAGAGCGACTCAACGTCAATCTGGTCGTCTTTGTGCAGATCAGGCTCAATCACACGTCCCAGGAAAACTTTGAAGAGTTTCGCAGCGCAGTGATGGATATGGAAAATATCCAGAGCTGTTTTCTGGTATCAGGCAATTATGACTATCTGATCAAAACCCGAGTGGCCGATATGGCAGCCTACCGAGAACTGCTTGGCCACCGCATTCTCAAACTGCCCGCAGTACAGGAATCCACCAGCTATGTGGTGATGGAAGAGCTAAAAGAGACCATGGAAGTTCCGGTGCCCTACAGCAGGAAATAACCCATAAAAACAAGCGAATATCCCAGCCTTAAGGTTGACTCAAATCCATTGCTCACCTATAGTGCGCAACCTCAGAAATGAGAACAAAACGCACTCGTAGCTCAGCTGGATAGAGTACCCGGCTACGAACCGGGCGGTCGAAGGTTCGAATCCTTCCGAGTGCGCCATAT
>Ga0206127_1001110_pt1 | contig 30196 bp, 29 predicted proteins | sample Helgoland_Spring_6_FD_148646 | JGI IMG/M metagenome (GOLD analysis project Ga0206127, IMG submission 148646) | Pelagic subsurface seawater microbial communities from Kabeltonne, Helgoland, North Sea - Helgoland_Spring_Bloom_20160419_1 | ecosystem: Environmental > Aquatic > Marine > Epipelagic ...
GCTGGGCTCTGCCGGCTAAGGTTGCAATTATATCGTCAGCTTCATATCGATCACTGGCAAGAGAGCTAATACCAAATATTTCAGTCAATCCTTTGCAGGCTTTCAACTGATAAGACAAGCTCTCGTCAGGAAGATTTCTGCTTTTTTTGTAGGCTGGGTAAATGTCATTTCTAAAGCAAGACCCCAGACTTTCATCATAAGCTACTGCCAAATATTGAGGCTGGGAGGACGTTAAAAACTTGAGCAAAAACTGAGTATAACCAAACAACGCATTAACAGAATTTCCATTGGAGTCATGCCATTCATCTGGAATGCCATAATAAGCGCGGAAAATATATATCGATGCGTCAATTAGATAAACCGTCTCTGTCACTCAGTAATCCTAATCAAGTTCGCCAATACTAAAGTTGCTCGCGCAGAGACAATCCGGAGTGAGATAAAACCCACGCAACTGCTCACAAAGTGTTTTTGCCCGAGCGGGAATCCCTGCGTCGCAATAGCGAAGCACTTGCTGATAAACTGCTTTTTTAAACGCTTGACCCTCCGTTTCTAAACCATGCAGGTTGTCCAGACTTACTCTGAAGGTTTTACCGCAACACTTAGAAAAAATCCATTCGAGGGCTTGGGGTTTTATTTCAACTTTTTCAAACTCATTTTGTTGTAGCTGATCTCTGCCGTCTGGCGCATACCAATAGCCATAATCCAACACCAAACGACGTTCTTTTCCCGCTAAACACCAATGAGCAAGCTCGTGTAAAGCACTGGAAAAATAGTCATAAGAGAACACCACCTGATGATGACCACAGACCGCCGATGCAGGAATATAGACCGGTTCGGTAGCGCCCTGCACCAGCAGCGTATTTTCGGAAGATTTGAACAGACGATTAAATAATTCGACCAAATCGTCCACACAGTGTTCGCTGTATCCCGGAGGTGTCGATAGATACATTGATGTCACTGAAAACCCTGATTTTGTAAAACCAACACGGCAAGAATAGGAGAATTCTAACACGATCTAGCCAAGAAAAATGTCATCTCGTCTGTCTGTCACCGACTCTACTTAATATTCGCTGGTAGCAACCTGCTCCAGCCCGCAAAAATCAACCGGTTGAAAGCCTCGATCATATTCATCGGTGAATCTATCGTAAGCGGTGGCAGGGAGCCCTGCTGCCCCGGCAATACTGGACGATATCGATACATAGGCCCCTGCTCAATGCCATTGGCAATACATGAAGCTATTTTGACGAAGTTGAAAGCCAGCAGCAACTTAACCATGGCCGAATCGTCACAGAGCTAGTTAATGATGCCATCGTCGAGACGTTAACAGTATGGCAGAAAGGTTCGCGCTTGAGGGGCTGTTGCTTGACCGATAATTGCAGCCGGCGCTGATATTATGCTTTTTGAATGTAGTAAAGATACACAGAGCCCTGAGTTTGCTGCTGCAATAGCTGATGCCCCAAAAAACTGCAGAATTTTGGAATATCACGCTGGGTGGATGGGTCAGTTGCAATAATTTTGAGAATATCGCCGGTTTGAATGTCGCGAATCTTATTGTGCAACATCATCACGGGCTCCGGGCAAAGCAGGCCACTGGTATCAAGGGTGTCGTTGACTGATAAATCCATAAAAACCTTATAGCCTTAAACGATAATCTGCCATTGTGGCGCATTAACACTAATATTCAAGTAAAGACTGACGTTGCACCGAAAAACGTGGTCCCCCGAGGACGCTCATGTCAGTGCTGAACGTCCACTGTCTAACTAACAGCCAAGCACTGGCTCGGAAAACCCGGTGGGGCATCGATTATTTAGGGTAACCCATGTTGGCCGTTGCGCGACGTTCGTCCAACATCCCAAAACCCGTCAGCAGACGATCGACAGTACCTTGATTAAGTGGCGTCGACAAACTGATCATACTCACTGTGGACATTCATTCAGTGAGCCATGCCCCAGCTACCACCGCCAATGTTGCAGGCTGACCATGCTTGTGCCGCAAAGAAATAGTAAAAAGCGAGGCAACGAACTGCAGGGGCTGTTGTATGCACGGACTATCCTCTGCACTGGCGTAGTCCTCAAGGGACGCGACCAACGCGTCAATCCTTGAGCAGCAGAGTGCAACTCTCAGTGACAATATCAAAGGCAATAATCACCTTTCCCTGGTCAATTTGGGACTTCACCTGTGCAACTTTTTGCTCAAGTGAATACTCCGCCAGACCGTAATCAGTGCCCTCCCGGTTCACAAACTCTTCAATAATTGCCGTCAGCGTATCCGCATCTAGCTGCTGTGAAGGTATCTCTATGTAATCATCTGTATCCATCCTAGAGGGCACACAATGCATCAGCATGATGTTTAATATGATCGCCAATAAAGCTACTAACGAAATAATAACTGTGATCGTAGCCTGGCTGCATCCTTAATGTCAGCGGATGATTACAGGCATCGCATGCAGCCTGCAATAACTCCGGTTTTAGCTGAGCCGATAAGAAGTCATCGGCGGTACCTTGATCGATCAACAGCGGCATTTTAATGTCAACCTCTGCTATCAGTACAGAGGCGTCGTATTTCTGCCAAGTGCTTTGATCAGGTCCGAGGTATAAATTAAAGGCTTTTTCTCCCCAAGGGCATTGCATCGGTGCACAAATAGGGGAAAAAGCAGAAACGGAGTGGTAGCGTTCGGTATTTTTCAACGCAATAGTTAGGGCCCCGTGACCTCCCATTGAATGACCAAATATCCCACATTTTGTGGCGTCTACAGGCTGCGTCTCGTTGATCAATACAGGCAGCTCTTCGACAATATAATCATACATCCGATAATGCTGTGACCAAGGTGCTTCGGTAGCATTAAGATAAAACCCCGCGCCCTTAGCCACGTCCCACGCATCGTCGTCGGGAACATCATTGCCTCGAGGGCTAGTGTCAGGCGCGACCATAGCAAGTCCATATTCTGCTGCATATCTTTGAGCACCAGCTTTAGTGACAAAGTTTTGATCGTCACAAGTTAGTCCCGACAACCAGTATAAGACCGGGACTGGACCCCGCTCTGCCTGTGGCGGAAGAAACACTGAGAATACCATTTCACAGCCCAAGACCTGAGACTGGTGCCTATAGCGTTTCTGCCATCCACCGAAGACTTTGTTGCGCGCTATTTGCTGCATCATGACTGCCTTAATAAAGAATAACTGAGCGAATACTCTCTCCGGAGTGCATTAAGTCAAAAGCTCTATTGATATCTTCGAGCCCCATCGTATGCGTAATCATTTCATCGACTTTAATCTCTCCTTTCAAATACCGATCGACGTAGCCCGGCAACTGTGTCCGACCCTTGACGCCGCCGAATGCACTGCCCCGCCAAACACGCCCGGTCACAAGTTGAAAAGGTCGCGTACAGATCTCTTGACCCGAGCCCGCTACCCCAATGATAGTCGATTCTCCCCAGCCTTTGTGACAGCATTCCAGCGCCGAGCGCATCGTTTCAGTGCGACCTATCGCCTCGAAAGAATAATCAACACCACCATCCGTCAAATCGACAATCACGTCCTGCACCGGGTCATCGTAATTCTTCGGATTGATAAAATCGGTAGCGCCTAACATCTTCGCCATTTCAAACTTATCTTCGTTGATATCAACCACGATGATTCGTGATGCCTTTGCCAGCACCGCACCTTGAATAACACTCAGTCCAACACCGCCCAACCCAAAGATGGCAACCGTCGACCCGGGTTCTACTTTAGCCGTGTTCAACACAGCCCCAATACCGGTCGTAATACCACACCCCAACAAACAGACCTTGTCGAGCGGCGCTGCCTTGTTGATCTTGGCAACAGCGATTTCTGGCATCACGGTGTATTCGGAAAATGTCGATGTTCCTGAAAAATGATAGATAGGTTTACCATTGAGCGAGAATCGACTGGTGAAGTCTGGCATAACACCCTGGCCCTGAGTAACTCGTATCGCCTGACACAAATTAGTTTTTCCTGAAAGGCAAAACTTACAAACGCCACATTCAGCTGTGTAAAGAGGAATAACATGATCACCTACGGCCACTGATGTTACTCCTCGACCAATTTCTTCCACGACACCGCCACCTTCATGCCCTAAGATTGCGGGGAAAACGCCTTCGGGGTCCGCACCGCTTAAGGTAAAAGCATCGGTATGACATACACCCGTTGCAACGATACGGACAAGAACTTCTCCTTGCTTCGGACCCTCAACATCAACCTCTTCAATAGTTAGAGGTTTACCTGCTTCCCAGGCTACGGCGGCGCGAGACTTCATATTTCTACCCTTACAAAATTTTAGACAATGGACAGATCCATCATTGCACGAGACGATCCGTGATAACCTTCAGAAAAGGCCTACCTCATTATTTTCGAGCAATTTTCAGGTTTTGCATCATTCTATGCAACAACAAATTTTCTAAAACAAACGTTATAAGCTACGCTAAAGTCTATCTTACCGCCGTGCTTAACACTTTTTAGGAGCGTAACAAGTGACTATATCAATCGTATTCACCTTTGTCGGGGCTGACAAACCCGGCTTAGTCGAAACACTGTCAAATACTGTCTCTGAACACCATGGGAATTGGCTAGAGAGCCGCATGAGCCAACTCGCTGGCAATTTTGCTGGCATTGCTCGCATTAACGTTAGCAGCGACAAAGCGGAAGCACTAAGAAATGCCTTGACTAGAGCTTCCAGCGACGAATTAACTATCACGGTTCAAGAAGAGAGTCATCACCAGAGCGATATCACCCGTAGGACCGTTAATCTCAATTTGATGGGTAATGATCGCCCCGGTATCGTCAAAGAATTATCCAGTGCATTAGCATCATTGCACGTGAATGTCATGGAGATGAATACCAATGTCACGAGCGCACCCATGAGTGCAGACCCGCTTTTTGAAGCGACTGCATCAATTCAAATTCCGGCATCAGTCGATATCCTTGAACTCAGCGATAGGCTGGATGATATCGGCAACCAACTGGACGTAATTATCAATTTGGATGTCTGATTGCTATCCAAGCCACCGCTTCAGCGCTATTCGAAAGATCGAAAATATCAATGCCGCGGTAACCACCAACGCCAAACAGATAATACTGGCGAGAAAAAACTGCAGCATAATGACGGCATCAACATCGAAGATAAAAATAGCAGATCCGACGAAGGTTAGCGTAGCAAATAGTGCGAGGAAAACAGTCCGAAAGGAACTTTTTTTGTAAAATTTCATAACAACCAATTTATTACTCGGTGAAGACCAACATGGATAAGCGCTCAAAGGATTTCTGACAGCAACACTGGAAGAGCAAGAGCACACTGCTAATTAATCAAATACGACGGTCTTATTGCCCGAAACAATAACGCGATCATCAAGATGATTGCGCAGCGCACGGGACAAAACGCTCTTTTCAACATCTTTACCCAAACGAACCAATTCATCTTTATTATGCCGATGATTAACCCTGACAACGTCTTGATCAATAATCGGCCCCTCATCGAGATCCGGCGTAACATAATGGCTAGTAGCGCCGATTAGTTTCACTCCACGCTCAAACGCTTTCTGATACGGATTTGCTCCGATAAAAGAAGGCAAAAAACTATGATGAATATTAATCAACCGTCCTTCATATTTTTTACATAGAGAGGGAGGGATAATTTGCATATACCGAGCGAGTACTACCGTATCTGCCTCATGGCGCTCAATAATGTCTTCCACTTTTTGAAATGAGGCATCCCTATTATTCTTGTCTACGATTACGTGATGAAATGGAATTCCATGCCATTCAACCATGCTGCGAAGATTTTCATGATTGGATATTACACAGGGAATGTCACAATCTAATTCTCCGCTATGCCACCGATAGAGTAGGTCAGCTAGGCAATGCGAAGCATGACTTGCCAGCAATACAACTTTCTGTTTAACCATCGAATCGCGAATATACCACTTCATGCTGTATTCATCAGCGACGGGCGAGAAATACTCCTCAAACTCCAGCAATGAACATTTTAGGCTCTCTGCACTGATAACGCAGCGCATAAAAAACCATTGACTGTCCATATCCGTGTGATTATTGGCCTCCATCAAAGAGCCATCATATTCGGCAATAAACTGCGTTACTCGTGCCACAATTCCGACCTTGTCAGGGCACGAAATAATTAGCCGGTATGTGCGCGGTGTTAATTCACTCATCATATTTTTCTCGGACTGAAATTTTTTGCAGCGGCGGCGGCTTCACCGCGATAGCCCCGACCAATATAGTCAAAGTCCCACAACTCGCGATTTTTTTCATTATGAAGGTAGTAGTTATTATGGTATGACCTTATTTCGGAAATCTTGTCGCCTTCAAAAATATACCACTCACAGCCCCGCAATAATTCTGCGATGCCCGTCGTTAAGGGAGTCCAACTCATACTCCATTCAATAACTGCTTCAGGTTCTTGTACCAGAATATGATCTAGGGTCCAGTGGGCCTGTGTTTTCGGCGCAACTTTAGCCCAGTAGTTGGCCAGTTCCTCAGCGCCAATCACGGCGCTATGGTCTACAAAGTAATGTTTCACGCTATCAGTAAACGTTGACTGCATCAGCTCACGGTCAGCTGTATTGCAACCACAATAATAGGTATTAATTATCTCGCGATAACGATGATCCATCGACATCAATGATAATTCCTTTTGAAAAGACACACCATTATCATAACAAGGATTTTTCCCAGAATAGTGCATTGCCGGTTGCAACATCAAGTTCGTAGCTGTTGAAGCCCATGTTACTATAGGCTTTCTTGGCAATGGTATTACCTTCCAATACTTCCAATGTTAATTTACAACAATCACGATCGATAGCGAGCGCCTCTACCGCAGCAATTAACCGGCGGCTAATACCTAAACCCCGGTAGTCTATCGCAACAAAAACGTCATGAATATTGATAAGTTTCTTTGCTTTAAAGGTGGAAAAACTTTCGAAACAGTTAATAAGACCGACGGCGATTTCGTCAGCATAACAGAGGAATGTGGCCGCGTGGGGTAATTTTCCCAATTCACCAGCCACAGTCGCCTGCACGGCCTCCGATAAAGGCCTAGCGCCACCCATAGGGCCCGAGGCATAGGCATTTAACAAAGCACCGATCGCAGAACTATGTTCAGGATCAAAGTAGTCTGCTCTAATAATATCAAGCTGACTAGGCATCATGGGGCATTTAACAAACGTTTTATTTCTCTGGCAAATAGCCAGAGTCTATCCTGTCCCCACAAAGCGAGCACCGTCTTGCCCGATTGATCAAGCAGCCGATAACTAGGAACCCCCCAACTGCCAAATTCATACATTGCAAGCCGATTAGCCTCCAACTCCTGCAACATATCCGATCCATCGATATGCTGCTTAGCTTCATCCCATAACAGACCCGCATTTTCAACCACCTGACGCATTCCCCGATCAGAATTCGTGTTAACTCCATCATTAAATGCCGCCTTTAAAAAACAGTCGAGTAACTCTACTTCTCGATCTTTTTGCCGCGCCCATGGATAGAGTGAGTAGCATCGATGTACCGGTTTTCCGATCGGGTCATAGATTCTGCTGCCCCACGTCAATCCCAAAGTTCTTGCTTCGCGGGCAGCATCTCTAAAAATATATAACCCTTTTTCTCGCGTCGCGGGGACACCTCTCATCACCATCGGCAACACCGGGCGGACTAACAGTTTCACGCCACTATTTTTGGCTAGTGACACCGTCTGCTGAAAAATCACTGATGTATATGGACTTCGTAAAGAGGGATAGAACTCCAAGGTTATTGAGCCATCGTCCTTAGCACCCCCCCAGTCTATTGTCGGACGTGGGTAGAGCAGCGCTTCGTCAGGCCCTTTTTTTGCTCCCAGTTCGAGCAATCTCTTTTCCAAGTGATACATCCGATCCACACCCCAATACCATTCCCCCGCATAAAAAAACATTGCCCCTGAATAGTGGTTTAACTTGCGCCGGCGTGCTGTTCCCTTTTCAATTCGATCCCGGGTTTCAGCATCATCACAGCGGCCAAATTGTTCCTCCAACTGCTCTAAACCAAGAGAATCCCCTGCCCATAATGCGGCGCCAACCGCCTTCGCAGCTGCCGGAAATTCGTCTTGCCCAACATTCACAAGAATACTTTCAGCAATACTCACAAGCTCGATGCCAGGCTTGTCATCACACGGTGGAAACGACAACCCGTAATGAGGGGCTATCTGCTGTGAATCGCGACGGGAAAGCTCCAGCAATAAATCCGGCTCCGGCAGATTGTCACCAGACGGCCCTTGCACCAGATGACAGGTAAGGTCTATGTCATAATTCTCGACTAACGGCTGCAACAACTGCATCGCCAGATGGCTATAACCATCATTGATCTGATGAAAATATTCAACTTTATGGGGCAGCCCTTTTTTTAGCCTCAGTTTCTCTGCTTTCGCCCGGCGTTTTACCAGTGATTTCTCGCTAACCATCTCGGTCATAAATTTTGAAGACAGCCATCGAAAAAGCGCTGACGGGTTCATATTTGCTACCCCGCCTTGATCCTTAAACTGTTCGGTCAATTGACAACTCTCCTACTACCATAAAAACGCTGCTGGCCATGCCTACTGATTGCTGATTACTGATTGATAAAACTGTACTGCTTTACCGAGATTTTCTACTGAAACTCGTTCGTTAGTCCCATGGAAACCCGCAATATCTTCAGTGCCTACTTGCATTGGATTAAATCGATAAGCGTTATCTGATACCGAGACGTAGTGACGGCTATCAGTAGCTGCAACAGTAATGCCAGGGACAATAATCACATCTCCGAACACCGCCCGCACACTAGCGGCGAGTGATTGAAACCCTGCAGAAGTTGAGCTTGCAACGGGGGAGGCATTATTTCCATGCAATACCTTCACAGTAACATCGTCAAAGCCCTCTAACACATTATTAATATGTTGTTCTACGCTCTCGGGTGTATCTCGGGGATGAAGCCTAAGATTAATGGTTGCCCGGGCCTCTATCGGCAACACATTTTCTTTCGGGCTGGCCGATAACATGGTCGGTGCAATCGTTGTTCTCATTGATGCATTCATCGCGGGCGATGAACTCAACCCTCGCTCTACTATGCTACCGAACAACCATCGATTCGACATAAGTATACGCTGCGAAAAAGGCAGGTAAGGACCTAGCTGGTCCATCATTTCCCCGGATATACCGCTGAGACCACCGGAGAATGGCGACTCCTGAATTTTCACGATCGCCTCTGCTAATTTCCCTACGGCCGTTTTCTCAGGCGGCATGGACGAATGGCCACCCGCGCCAGTCGCTACAATATCAATTGAAACGTAGCCTTTTTCAGCAACATTGATCATAGCGACAGGTTTATCAACGGGCAGTAAACCTTCCATCACAAATGAACCTTCGTCCAGCGACCAAGCAAATTGAACGCCGCTTTTTTTCAAGTGCTTCACAATTTCCCCGGCACCACTCAAGCCACTGACTTCCTCGTCATGACCAAAACTGAAGTATATGGTTCGCTGAGGCTGAAACCCTCGAGACAACAACGCTTCCGCGGATTCCATCATTGCAATGATGGCACTTTTATCGTCCATGGCTCCCCTACCATAGATATACCCATTTTTTAGTTCCCCTGAAAAGGGTGCTGATTCCCACTTATCTTCAGTACCAGGAATGACCGGCACCACATCATAGTGCCCAGTTAACAAAACCGGCTGTAATTCAGGGCTTTTTCCCTGCCACTTAAACAATAAACTGTAGTCCGAAATAATTGTGCGCTGAGTATGCTGGTGAACGGCAGGATAACTCTCTTCCAGAAATTCTATGAACTGCGTAAACTGCTCGCCATTAGTTACCGCTCCCCGCTCATAAGACACTGTTCGATAGCCGATGGCTTTTTGCATATTGTCGACAGCCTGATCAATATCCACCTCAATAGCAGCTACGCGCGCATCTGCGATCAGCGGCGATTGGTAGCTCGCGGTATTAAACCCTATCACCACCAGTAAAATAACCAGAGCCAATATCGCTGTTTTTATTAGTATATTCATTGTCTTATCTCTTGGATTATAAAGTATTGCTGTCGCCAGCTATGTGCCGGGTGAATCATAAAAATACGACCGGTCCAATTCCCGATTGACTTGTTAGACGTTAAGTTAGTCAATAGATTTTTACGCATCGCCCGAGGACGTTCATCCTGTTACCTGACGACTCCAGCACTAAACGCCCATTGATTAATAATTCCACAACAGCGAATGTGCTCTCGTGCTGTCACACGCCCCATAGGGCTTCCTCATCAAACTCTGTAAATATATCAGTGCCGTGCATCACCAACATCGCCATACTAACGACATGTAACACGCTTTTCAGCTACAACCTACCTTCCTTTTTACGGTACCAACATATCCGACGACGCTTACAGGTCGGCTAATTTTTATGCCGACCTATCAAGCCGCTGCTCAAGTTGCCGCCGCGCATCTGCCCACTCATCCCGAACTATACTATAGACAACGGAATCGCGAATGTAGCCGCTGGGATACACTTTATTTGCTCGAAGGATGCCCTCTTTTTTAGCGCCTATTCTTTCGATAGCATGTTGTGACCGCTCATTCCTTGAATCAGTTTGAAACTGTACTCTATTGACCCGAAGATATTCAAAGGCATGGATCAGCAGAAGTAACTTAGTCTCCGTATTGACCGAGGTCCGGCGAAACTCCTTGCCGTACCACGTCCCACCAATTTCTATGCTGCAGTGCATGGCGTCTATGTGTAAATAACTCGTTGCTCCCGCTAAACGACCGGAAACATTATCTCTTACAGCCAGAGGAACGCGGTCACCTTTACTTTGGGCACTCAACAGTCTGTCGATATAGCGCTCGACGTCAGCGAGCTGCTCAAACGGATTAGTCGATACAAACGTCCATAACTCTGGCTCCTGCCCAATCGCATATAGCTCCCGAGAGAGGTCTCGTGTGAGTGGGAGAACCGTTACATGTTTTCCTTTAATGGTGATGGCTGATGGCGTCTTCAACGGGTGGGACCTCTGTCTAATCTCATATAACATTCAACAAATTATTGCCATTTTGTGTTCATATCGAGCAATCAATCCAAACCCTTAAATTATACGCATTCTGCTGTCTGCACCCATCGAAGCCCCCAAATAGCCATGGTATTTCTACAATCACCGACGGCTGTGGATGTAATCCATGCCTTGAATCTTTGACGACTAGCGAATCATACTGATTTGACGTTTTATTTCGCTGGCCCTCGCTAATCACGGGACTTTACATTTTATTTGATTCTCAGCTTCGATAATTATTGTTTGATCAACGGTTGACCTTGGTCAATACTCTAAGGTTTATGCTTTTGTCATTGTTAAGCGCCCCAGCAGAGATAAACATGTACCGCATTGGTGAACTAGCCATCCGTTGTGATGTGACAGCTGATACTATCAGATTTTACGAAAAGTCCGGCCTACTGTCACCGGCGGTTCGTAATGCATCGGGTTATCGACTTTACTCTGAAGCAGACAAAGCTAAAGTCCGTTTTATCCGACGAGCAAAAAATACTGGCTTTACTCTGCAAGAGATTAGCGAATTACTGTCGATCAGAGTCGATCCCCAACACCATACTTGTGGTGAGGTAAAAACCATTGCCGATGACAAAATTGTTGAATTGGAGCACCGTATTCGTGAATTAAAGCGCTTTCAAACGTCACTGGTAAGTCTCAGTGAAAAATGCTGTGGCGGCGAAGATAGTGCTACAGGCTGCTCGATACTCGATGCGCTGGAGGACCACTAATGGACTTATTACTTAACTGTTGGCTATTGTTAGTGACGGCCGCTCCTTGGCTATTACTGGGGTTTGCAATCGCTGGACTTATCCACGCGTTTATCCCTCAAGACTTAATGACCAAACATCTTGGCGGCGACGGCTTTGGCACCATGGTAAAGGCGGCATTCATAGGCGCCCCACTCCCTCTATGCTCCTGCGGCGTCATTCCAGCAGCGCTGGGGCTTCGACGAAGCGGCGCCTCCAAGAGTGCCACTGTATCATTCCTAGTAGCAACACCTGAAACAGGTGTTGATTCCGTATCAGTATCCTACGCCATGCTCGGTCCGGTAATGGCAATTATTCGGCCGATCGCGGCTGTCTGCAGCGCTATAGTCGCCGGAGCACTCGTTGGTAAGGAAACTAAGCCATCAGACGCAATCGACGGCGACAACGAAACAGAAACCACTTGCTGTGGTCAACAAAAACCAACTGTTCTTCGGCAATCCATTTCTAGCGTTTGTAGCCCTGACCCTGATCCGTCTACTCAACCGACATTTGTTGATAAGTTGAGCACAGCATTCCATTTTTCAACCGGCAAGCTCATTGCCGATACAGCACAGTGGTTAGTCGTCGGAATATTTTTTGCAGCCGTTGTGCAGACCTTTGTACCCACCGAACTTCTGGCGTCATATGGCCAGGGGATCCTTGCTATGACAGTGATGGTGCTCGTGTCTATCCCCATGTACATTTGTGCGACGGCATCGACACCGATTGCCGCAGGACTGCTGTTTGCCGGCGTATCACCGGGTTCTATATTAGTATTCATGCTAGCTGGACCTGCAACTAACATTGCAACACTGGGCGTAGTTGGCAAAGAATTAGGCCAACGATCATTGATAGCGTATTTGTTCGGTGTTGTCGCTACCGCCATGGTTTTTGGTGGAGCTCTTGATGTCGCATTAGCTTACTACAACATCGACATTCGTGAGGGTATCGAACAACACAGTCACCTTGTGTCAGAAGGTCTCAGTCAAGCTCTGGCATGGGTACTAGTGGGCTTGTTAGCACGAGCATTTTTTAACACAGCAAAAAGCCGATTCTTCACCGCCTCTGCCAATGAACCGCTGGTGGAAGAAGGTAGCGTATGATCAAGGCACGAGAATCTCTTTACTCCAGCTATTGGCAGTTAGTACGTAGCGGTGCCGGTGATGCAGGCGATCACTCTCCGAGCCTTGCCATATTTCCATATAATTTGCGTCAATAGCCAGCCCCTGAGCATTACCCGGAAACGGGATATCATCGGCCACGGGATAACGCTGTTTCAACCGCTCTATTCCCTCTAATAAAACCGCCCTCGAAGCAAGAACAGATGACTGCGGCCGACCTTCCGCATAAAAATGATCCAACAGCTTTGAGTCATACGGTTTCCGGGCCCAGTGCGTTTCCATTGCCGCTGACGGAATTTCCTGCCATTCCCCTCTGATTCGATATTGTTGCATCAGCGTCGGCCAAAACACCAACATCTCACAGCGGCTCGAGCTTTGTAATTGGCGCCATTTTTCGGAGGTGTTATTCACAAACACAATAAACCGTTGATCATCAATGTCTCTCAGGACCAGGGTTCGCATAAAAACCTGTCCCTCTTCTGAGACAGTCGCCAAAGTACAATAAGGTGAATTTGCATCACCCTGCGCTCTCGCTTTATGCCAGTTTTCTCTGAATATTTTTATCGGTGAATGATCGTTTATAATAACGTAACTCCTTAATCATGTTGTTAACTACGCCCGTCGCCGCTGCAGTAACGCCACCGAACTAAACATCAGCGTGGCAACAACTGCAAACGTTAACATGAATAGCAATACCATATCATACCCACCCAGCAGCCAAATAGCCGCTGCCAGCGTGGGTGCTATAGCCATCGACATCTGGCCAACTGAGGCTGATACACCAGAAATAGCGCCGAAACCACGCACCCCAAATAATTCAGCAATAATGACTGGGCGCATAATACTAAACACACCGATTCCGATCCCTTGAAAAACTACAAAACCAAATATCAACCGAGGAGAATCCATGGAATAAATTAGACATATCGAAGCGATAATTAAGCAGCTAAACGCAAGACAACAAGTCACTAATGCGGATAACCATTGTTCAGTCAACACCATAGTTAGTCGGCCGATAACCTGCATAGGACCAATCATCGCCGCTGCAAAGACTGCCAGCTCTAAACTTATACCTCGCTCATCCATCATCGGTAAGAAGTGGGTTAAAAGCCCATTATGGTTAATCATGATTAAACCAAAAGAAATCGTCACAATCCAAAAATAGCGGCCAGTGATAGCCTCCCTCAAGGCTGATTTTCGCTCCAGCGATTGCTGCCTTCTCTCATTTGACGTTAGTAGTGTCTTGGTTTTTTTAGCGCTGCGTGTCGAATAGTAAAAAAGAGGGACTGCCACAAACAAAATCATCGCCGAAAAAAAACCAACAGCAACTCTCCAGCCAAACCATTCCGTCAATATGTTCGCGGCAGGGAAGGCAAAGGTCCCGGCAAAACCCGCTACCAATGTGACGAGAGTTATAGCGGCTTTAGCATTAGCCGGACGAGTGTGAGTAATATAAGCAAAACAGGGCTCATAAAAACAACAGGCAGCGGCAACGCCCAAAAGAGTCCAAAGGGTATAAAACTGCCATAAGCTGTTCATAAAAACCATTAAGAACAATAGAACACCGCCGAAGACGGCGCCGCCAACCAGTACCTTTCTACCGAAACCTTTGTCGATCAAACTGCCTATCACCGGGGCAATCAACCCAGAAACAACTAAACAGCAGGTAAAGCCTATCGCTAGTTCAGATTTAGACCACTCTAAATCCCGCTCCCATTGGCTTATCAACGCAGCAAAGATATAATAAATTCCAGCCCATACGATGGTTTCAGCTACCGCCAGCGCCCAAATTTCTGTGTCCGTCCATACTGACTTCAACACCCTTTAAACGCCACTGCTTCACCCTTAAAATTGAAACCTAACGTTTGAAGAATTTTGCGAAAACTGATGACGAAAAACCGGCAGACGAATTGATTACTCATGTTCACGCCAAAAAGCCCACTTATTATCACGCAAAGCTAGTGGCCGCTGAATCTGCATCGAAGACCTATAACAACGAAGCTATCAGTCACAAACATTCTCCCTCTAAAGGCAACGAGTTAGAGCCTTTCTCGTTAAGCTATTGCTCAATTTTGAAATCCACAAAAATACCCGCGCGATATTGGACCTCATCAAAAGAGGACTCTTCTGACTCTGCATACGCACTCATGTTTTCAGAAACTTCGTCGTATGCCACCTCGTCATACCGCGCAATTTTACTACTTGTTACGACAATCTCCTCAACCAAACTTGCGCCGCGCGTTGCTCTGCTACGAACATTTTCATTCCTGAAAGCAACCGTGATTAACTTCACGTCCAGGCTGCTCTCATAGAACGCTTTTTGTCTCATCACATTGGCTAAAGCGTCCTTCTTAACCTGATCTTCAAGATCATTTTTGCCCGTATGTTCGAATGCCGTATCAGACAGAGTTACCTCGTCGGAACTATCGGCAATAGCCGCAATCACTTGAAGATGAGCTTCGTCTATAATGGCAATAGCCATCCGATTGATCACCCTGTAGCTACTGGGTTTTTTTCCAAACCAACCGTACTGCGGCGAGGTCGAAAATTTTGAGCTCTTAATGTCATCTTTGGCGAGTCCTTCCGCCGCCAGATTCAAGGTGATTTCTGCTCGTAAACTCGCGTTCTTAGCAATGGATTCAGACAACAACTTGTCTTCCGTATCGATGACAAGACTAACAATAGCTTTATCGGAATAGGCGGTTTCCGTTGCATCACCATAAATAGTGACGAGTTTATCTCTGGGATGCAGAAACTGACGCAGTTCCTCAGGGGATCCTTTTAGCTCAGGTGCTGAATAAGCGAAGGATGAAAAAAGTATCAGTAAGGAGCAAAAAACAATACGCTTCATAGTCATTCCAGATCGTGATCAGTGATAGCTTGAATGCTAACACCCCCGACACCAACCGTCATGCGAATAAATCATTGCCGGCGATGATTGCTCGGCACCGCTGCAGATATGGACATTTTGGACAGAGAATCACCAACGTCGTGAGCATCGCGCGTACAGCAAATGTCCGCGAGTCAATAAATCCACATTCACCGTCCGTTGCGGCGTTAAAGCCTATATTCTTGCCTATGTATTTCCATTTACCCAACGCTGGTATACAGTCGCCATTAAGCTGATCTGTTTACTCAAGAAAAATGGAGAAAAAAATGACAGATGCAACAATTTCTCAATCTATGCCAGATTGGATTAAAGACCATATTGCGCTTTATCGGGCCGACGGTGACGCTGGCCACCTCTGGATACCACCTCGCGGTGACAGTAAACCTCTGACGACGTTACTACTGACAACCACCGGACGGAAATCCGGCAAGCAGCTTCTGCTGCCGCTCATTTATCGTCCCACTGGCGATGGCGCTTATTGCATTATCGCATCAAAGGGCGGAGCACCTCAGCATCCAGCATGGTATCTGAATCTAATGACAGACCCCAATGTTGAGGTACAGGTTGCTAATGACACTTTCAGCGCCAAAGCTCGTGTTGCTGAAGGTCCAGAGCGAGCGCAGCTTTGGGAGCTAATGGCGGACTACTTTTCGCCCTATAATGATTACAAAGTTGCAACAGAGCGGCAAATCCCGGTCATCGTTCTTGAGCGAAACTAAACTCACACGGGAATGATAGCGCGCTATTAACGAAACGCTGCTCCGCTAGGTCGTTTATAGTTAGTTGTTTTTTTTTAAGCGATGGATCATGATGGCATGAAGGGATTTAAGCGGGATAACGATAGAGGGATATAGGAAACGCTATGAGACTGACAGAGACCGATGCGTCATTTATCTACATGGAAACAGCCAGTTCACCCATGCACATTTCGTCGGTCTATGTACTGAAAGGCGAAGTCCCGTTTGAAGATATCTATAAACATTATGAGAACAGAATCCATCTAGTTCCCTCCTACCATCGAAAGCTGGCTCAGGTTCCCTTTAGCCTCGGACACCCAAAGTGGGTTGATGACACCGAGTTTGATCTGCACAATCATGTTCTTCTACACCAGCTACCTGAAGGTTCGACGCTGAAGGAAGGCGTTGATAAAGGTGTGGAGCTCAATGAGCCCATGCTAGATAGGAGCCATCCACTGTGGCGGACAGTAGTCCTAACAGGGGTTCCCGGTAAAACTTTATTACTCCAACAAACTCACCACGCGATGATCGACGGCGCCTCGGGCATTGATTTGACCACAATTCTGTACGATCTTTCTCCGAACGCTGCGGATCCAACGCCGCCCACAGAACCATGGCAGCCTCATCCTGCGCCCTCGCCAGGCGCTCTCATGAGTGAGGCGATGCAGGAGAATTTCAGCAAGCTCACCCGTATTAGTCCCATTAAAGCGATGAGTACCAGCCGAGACGTGCTAGGTCGCCTGCGAAAAGCTAGTGAAATATTTATGCGATTCATGTCGAAGCCGGCAATAACAGCTCCTTTTAATGCTGGGATGGTTGGACCCAAGCGACGTGTTAAGTGGATAAAAAAGCCCTTTACTGAAATTAGAGAAATCCGTCGTCACTTGGGCGGCACCATAAATGATGTTGTGCTCGCCGTTGTCTCCGAAGCTATCGCTCGTTATCTGGAACATCACAACGAGCGCGTTGACAATCAGCTCATACGGATTATGTGTCCAGTTAATGTCCGTACAGAAGACCAAAAAGGAGCGCTGGGGAACCAGGTTTCTGCTATATTTCCTCTTCTTCCCGCATCATCAATGTCCTGTACTGCACGACTACATGCTGTCATTGATGAAATGCAGCGGATAAAAGTAGAGGAAGAGGCACAGGCGCTAACGGTAGTGCAGGAGAACATGCCAGCATTTCCGCCAGTAGCCATGGCCATGACACAGTTGGTCGGTACTGCGTTGGACCCTACTGCTCTGGCAGCACGGGTTCCGATGCCAATAATGCCCAGCTTCGGTTATCGTCAGCCGAACATGGGCATCAATTTAGTGTGTACCAATGTCCCAGGGTTACAAGTTCCTCAATATCTGTGTGGAGCTGAGGTCACAGATACGATCGGATTACTGGTACTCTCTGGCAACGTTGGCTTAAGCCTCACTATTTTGAGCTACAACAAACAACTTTTTTTCAATTTTATATCTGAACCTAGACTGGTGCCTGACTTACAGGTCATCGTAGACAATGCCGAGACCGTATTCAACGAACTCCTCAGTGCTGCGCGAGAATCAGATATTCAAACCAACAACTAACAATCCATGGAGCCATAATGCCGAGACAAACCGTTGTTTCCCGCTATCCTAAAAAGATCATACTTCCCGACGGGGCCAGTGTAGAGCTTCGTATCATGACTGCAGCCGACAAAAATGCGATTCTGGAGTTTTCACAGGCACTACCACAGGAAGATTTGCTATTTTTACGTGTCGACCTCACCCAGCCTGAGGTTGTAGACGAGTGGATAGATAATATTGAAAGTGGTTTTTCAACATCATTAGTCGTCTTCGACGAAGACGAACATTTAGTCGGTTATGCCACAGTTCATCGTAACCCCGCTCCCTGGACACGTCGCGTGGGCGAACTGCGGGTCAACGTAAGCAGCAGCTACAGAGCGCGCGGTCTGGGTAAAAACCTAACCTCGGAGATTTTTGACGTTGCCCAAAGTATCGGTGTAAAGAAATTATTAGCTAATATGACGCCAGACCAGCATGGTGCCCAGGCAGCCTTTCGTCGTTTAGGATTTGTTCCTGAGGCCCTGCTCGCCGATTATGTTGAAGATCGCAATGGAACCTGCAGGGACCTAGTCATTATGTCTTATGACATTGATGGGCATACTGATCGAGTCGATGACTTGGTGCGCATATAACATTAAACAATATAGCGACCGATGAACTGTTTGTAGTTATGTCCGCGGTTTTGTCAGCTGCCGAACCGCTGATAATGCCAGCGGTTCTAGGCCGCTTCCATCGCGCTCGACATAATGCATAATATCTCTTTTCATCGATCCCGCCCAAAATCGTTGAATATGAATGGTTGTCTTATCAATCACGGCCTGCTCGCTTTCATCCGTCGCAATATTTTTGCTAATTTGATTGACCATTTTAATCAAATGTTTCAGCTCAGCCGTAGCCATTAGTTATTACTCTCAATAAGCCGCTGATGACCGGCATAAACCACGTGTCTGTGCTCTCGAGAAAACCCGACCAAGGTGATGCCCGCTTTCTCAGCCATGTCGATTGCACGCGAAGTAGGCGCAGACACCGCTACAACAATTTCAATGTTTGCCCGCGCTGATTTTTGCAGTATTTCATAGCTAGCTCGACTAGAAATCAACAAAAAACCCGACTCCCGAAAACCATCCATTGGAATCAATGTCCCTATCAATTTATCCAATGCGTTGTGCCGGCCGATATCCTCGCACACATCAATGATCGTACCGTCATCAACACACCAGGCGGCACCATGCACCGCACCAGTCAGTTGCTGTACAGGCTGCCACGCCTCTAATGCCATAGTTGCCCGAAATATAGCCTGATGGGAAACCGTAGCCCTCCGGGTTACTGCGGGGGGATCAACAACAAGCTGATCCAGAGACTCGGTTCCACAAATGCCACAACCGGTCCGACCAGCCAACATGCGTCGCCTAGCTTTTAATTGTTCAAAACGTTGACGACTAATAGTCAGTGATATCTCTATGCCGTTATAAACAGTTTGTGTGTCAATTGCATAGATCTCATCGCAGCGATCTACAATCCCTTCCGACAGACTAAAACCAATAGCAAATGCTTCCAAATTCCATGGACTAGCCATCATAACCGCGTGAGAAACACCGTTATATACCAGTGCAACCGGTGTTTCTTCAGCGACAAAATCAGTCGTCTTATCGCTATCGACTTTTGGCCATGCAAAGATGGGTCTAGTCGATACATTGTACTGACCGTTCGCGACTAGAGTGATCTCCCCTGCTTTCTTTCGGCTCACGGCAAAACCTCCGTATCCACCAATCCCCGCTGTTTGATCGAAAAGGCATCATGATCACGTTGCCAGCTCGATTCCGCAGTGACTTTTTTAAGCTCTACCGCTGTTACTTTATACTCCGGACAGTTGGTTGCCCAGTCAGAATTATCTGTCGTGACGACATTAGCTCCGCTCTCTGGGTGATGAAATGTCGTATAGGTAACACCAGCCTGAACGCGCTCAGTCACATCGGCTGTCAGCACTGTTTTACCCGCTCTGCTAGACACCTGAACCAAATCTCCGTCACTAATACCTCTGTCTTCTGCGTCATGAGGATGGATTTCTAGTAAGTCTCTCTCGTGCCAGTCTACATTGGCCGTGCGCCGTGTTTGAGCACCAACATTATATTGCGACAAAATACGCCCAGTCGTTAGCAGCAGTGGGAAGCGCTTATTGACTTTTTCATCGGTGGCTACATATTCGGTAATAGCAAAATACCCCTTGCCGCGAACAAATTCGTCAACGTGCATAGTCGGTGTCCCGTCAGGCATCGCACTATTACAAGGCCATTGCAGCGACCCTTCTTGATCCAAGCGCTGATAACTAACACCACTAAAGGTTGGCGTCAGCGATGCAATCTCATCCATAATTTCTGAAGGATGATTGTAATTCATCGGATAACCGAGAGCGTTTGACAATGCCGTAGTACCCTCCCAATCTGCTTTCCCCCCCAGTGGTGACATCACTTTTCGGACCGGCGATATTCTGCGCTCAGCGTTAGTAAAGGTGCCGTCTTTTTCGAGAAATGATGCTCCTGGTAAAAACACATGGGCAAAATTTGCAGTCTCGTTAAGGAATAAATCCTGCACGATCAAACAGTCTAAACTCCGCAGCGCTTGCTCCACATGTTTAGTGTTAGGGTCAGACTGAGCAATATCTTCACCCTGACAATACAAGCCCTTGTAATGTCCTGCCACCGCTGCATCGAGCATATTTGGAATTCTAAACCCCGGCTCGTGGTCAAGCGTGACACCCCATGCCTGTTCAAATTGGTGACGAACGGTATCATCGGAAATATGCCTGTAGCCAGGTAACTCATGAGGAAATGAACCCATGTCACAGGAGCCCTGTACGTTGTTTTGTCCCCGCAGCGGATTAACACCAACACCTTCGCGCCCGATATTCCCTGTCAACATCGCCAGATTTGCAATACCCATCACCATGGTTGAACCCTGACTGTGCTCAGTCACGCCGAGGCCATAGTAGATAGCACCATTGTTGGCATTTGCATATACTCGCGCCGCTTCGCGCAATTGCTCAGCCGGGACACCGGTAATAGACGCCATAGCTTCCGGTGAGTTTTTCTGTTCCTTGACGAAGCGTTTCCAGCGACCAAAAGCTTCTGAATCACAGCGCCGCGCAATAAATTCAGTCGCTTCAAGCCCCTCACTGACGATGACATGGGCAATAGCATTAATAAAAGCAACATTAGTGCCCGGGAGCAGTTTCAAATGATACGGCGTATTAGCGTGAGGGCTGTTTATCAAATCAATCCGTCGCGGGTCAGCAACAATCAATTGTGCACCCTGACGCAGACGTTTCTTCAGTCTCGATGCAAAAACTGGATGCGCATCGGTTGGATTCGCACCAATAACCAGCACTACATCAGCGACCTCGACCGAGTCGAATGTCTGTGTTCCCGCCGATTCCCCCAATGTGGTTTTCAATCCATAACCAGTCGGTGAATGACAGACTCGAGCACACGTATCAACATTGTTATTGCCAAATGCTGCTCTTACTAACTTTTGAACCAGATAGGTCTCTTCATTGGTACAGCGGGACGAAGTAATGCCGCCAACGCTATTTCTTCCGTACTGTTGCTGTATCGTCTTAATGCGAGCGGCGGCAAAATTCACCGCATCATCCCAAGAAACTTTCCTCCATGGGTCATCAATAGTCTCGCGAATCATTGGTGTAGTAATGCGGTCTTGGTGGTTGGTGTAGCCAAAAGCAAAACGCCCCTTAACACAGGAATGCCCGCGGTTGGCTTCACCCCCTTTGTGTGGAACCATACGGACAACCTGATCACCTTTTAACTCTGCTTTGAAGGCACAACCCACCCCGCAGTAGGCGCATGTGGTCACAACGCTGCGCTGAGGCTGGCCCTGATCAATCACCGTATTTTCCATCAGTGTCGACGTTGGGCACGCCTGTATACAAGCACCACAGGAAACGCAATCGGATTCCATAAAAGACTGCGCTTGCCCCGCGGCAACAACAGAGTCAAACCCTTTCCCGTCGATTGTTAAGGCAAATGTTCCCTGTACTTCTTCGCAGGCTCGAACACAGCGGGAACAAACAATGCATTTGCTGGCATCAAAGGTGAAGTAGGGGTTACTGGTGTCCTTGCTCGCAGATAGGTGGTTTTTACCATCAAAACCATAACGAACATCTCTGAGCCCCACCTCACCGGCCACATCTTGCAGCTCACAGTTACCATTAGCAGGGCAGGTAAGACAATCTAGCGGGTGGTCTGATATGTATAGTTCCATTACATTGCGCCGCAATTTTGCAACGCGATCTGTCTGGGTTCGAACTACCAACCCCTGCTCAACTGACGTGGTGCAAGAAGCAGGAAAACCTTTTCGCCCTGCTATTTCAACCAGACACATACGACAGGATCCGAACGCTTCCAATGAATCTGTAGCACATAGTTTTGGAATGCTGATATCTGCCAGCGCTGCTGCCCGCATGATCGAAGTGCCGGCGGGAACGGCCAACTCACGTCCATCAATAGTGAGATTCACTAACTCAGTGTTTCGATCAGCCTGACGACTAAAAGCTGGCGTTCCATAATCTTTACTAACATCTAGGCCTTTAGCAGGATCATAATATTGCAGCATCAGATTTCTCCATCTCGTTCGAGACTCTGGAAAAAATCCTCCCGAAAATTATTGAACGCACTCAACACAGGAAACGGCGTCATACCACCCATGGCACACAGAGAACCGAGCTCCATGGTTTCACACAAATCTATCAACAACTGACTGTTTTTTTCACGTTGCGTTCCCTGGCGAATTTTTTCTAAAACCTCCACGCCACGCGTCGATCCTATTCTGCAAGGCGTACATTTTCCACAGGACTCAATGGCGCAAAACTCCATTGCGAATTGAGCTTGCTCTGCCATATCGACAGTGTCATCAAAGACCACAACCCCTCCATGCCCTAAGATCGCACCGATATCAGTAAATGCTTCATAGTCCAACGGCGTATCCCATTGAGCAGTCGGTAAATAAGCGCCCAGAGGGCCGCCAACTTGAATTGCCTTTATCGGTTTCCCCGTGCGAGTACCACCACCAAAATAGGTAACCAATCTACGCAGACTGATACCAAATGCCACTTCGACCAAACCCGCGTGACGCACATTGCCGGCAAGCTGCAGGGGTATCGTGCCACGGGATCGGCCCAGGCCATAATCTTTGTAAAACTGTGATCCCCGAGCCAAAATTACTGGCACGGTTGCCAAGGAGAGCACATTATTAACCACCGTAGGCTTGCCGAAAAGGCCCGCCACTGCTGGCACTGGCGGCTTTGTCCGCACCATTCCTCGTTTACCCTCGAGGCTATCTAGCAGGGCCGTTTCTTCTCCGCAAATATAAGCCCCGGCACCCATCCTCACCTCAAGACGAAACTCGTGACCACTACCGTGAACCTGCTCGCCTAAGTAGTGATGTTCCTCGGCTACATGAATGGCCTGTTCAAGTACCTGCTGCGCTAACCGGTACTCTTCGCGTAAGTAGATATAACCACGAGTCGCCCCTACTGCAAGACCGGCAATTATCATTCCCTCTATTAGACTAAAGGGATCAGATTCCATTATCATTCGATCAGCAAAGGTTCCCGAGTCACCTTCATCAGCATTGCAGACGATATATTTTTGATCTGACTCAGTGAGTAGCACCGTTTGCCACTTGATGCCGGTAGGGAATGCTGCGCCACCCCGCCCTCTTAAGCCTGAATCCGTGATATCAACCACGATCTCAGCGGGTCTTTTAGTGAGCGCATGCTTAAGCCCCTGAAAACCACCATGTTGCAAAAAATGTTCGATTGACAGTGGATCAATTATTCCAACGCGGGCGAAAGTGAGGCGCTGCTGGTCTCGCAAGTAAGGAATATCTTCGGTCAGCCCCAAATATAAGGGATGATCGGTATAGACGTTAGCTGATGCACTGGCCATAACAGACGTCATCAGATAATTGATATCCTCGATCATTACCGGGCCGTAGGCTATTCGTCCCGCCGACGTTTCAATTTCAATCATCGGTTCTAACCAATACAAACCGCGAGAACCATTGCGGATGATGGATAACTCAAGTTGTTTATCGGCGGCAAAATTAACGATTTCATCAGCAAGCTTATCGGCACCTAGTGATATCGTTGTGGTATCCCGGGGAATATAAATCGTCGTCATTTGACCTCCAAAATATTGGTTTGCAAGTCATCTATCAGCGCATCAAAACGCGCAGAATCAACATGGCTGAAAATCTGTGTGCCCACTCGTATCGAGGGAGAGCAAGCACAATTTCCCAGACAATAAACTGGTTCCAGAGTGAATTCGCCATCCGCTGAGGTTTGATGAAAATCAATGCCTAACGTTAATTTAGCGTGGCGCTCCAGCAGCCGACTTCCCATCGACTGACAAGCTTCTGCGCGGCATATCTGAATCGTATGTCTACCCGGAGGGGTGGAACGAAAGAAAGGATAGAAACTCAGCACTCCGTGTACTTCTGCTGCAGAGACATTAAATAGATCAGCGATTTGACCGACACAGTCAGGCGGGATATGCCCAAACTCCGTCTGGATGCTGTGTAATACCGGAAGCAAAGCGCCCTCTTGATCCAGATGTTTACGAGCAATGCGACTTATTGTTGCAGGGTCCCAATTAAGGTGTTGAACCACGGTGTTTGCACTCCCAAAATTCACAACATAACTGCATTTAACCGCGGGCCCGAGTGCCAGAGAATCATTGGCAGGAGCACCGCAAAAGATTGACCTCTGGCACCAACTCAATCTAGCCGCCAGTTAATGCCTTTGAGACCTTGCCCCCTTATCAGTTAACGTCACCAGCGCGGGTGAATATGTTCAGATCGACTCCAATCCACACCACATGGCTATATACAAGGCAATTGCTGTAGTTATGCGCTCAATAGATTCAATACTTACTGCTTCGTTATAACCGTGAATACTTTTTGATATCGGTCCATACACCAAACACGGTGTATTATCGTAGAGTACAAAGACACGAGCATCCAAATATGCCATAGATCCAAATGTTGTCAATTCACTCGCCGTTGCCGTTGTATGAGCAAGGGTTAACGTTTTTTCAGCGTCGCTACCGGCTTCCAGTTCAAATCCCTCGGCCATAAAACCATTAAACTCGACGTCGGGTGGATTACTCACTAAAAAAGGATGCCCTGTTGCAGCCTCGTTGATAAAGTCTTCAATTTGTTGCGCTGCCTGCCTCGCATCCTCTCCTGGATAAAGTGCTGTCCGCACATCAAAACTACACCAAGCAGGAACGGACGACGCCCAGTCACCACCCTCTATCTTACCAACGTTGACGTTAATCGGCTTTTCATAGTCTGCAAAGTGAGGATGATTAACCTTGAGCGCATTTCGTGCTTTCTCATAATCTTTTAATTTTCCAATCAAAAAAATCGCCGCTTCGATGGCATTCTCCCCACTGCCGGCGGTCGCAACATGGACAGGATGACCTTTGACATGAACTCGAAACCAAATAACGCCGACGGAAGCCCGCACCAACCCTTCATCTTCAGGCTCGGGAATAATGACAGCATCAGCACTGTATCCACGCACAAGCGCCGCTAAAGCACCATTTCCCGTACATTCCTCCTCTGTCACCGACTGTACATGAACCGTTGCAGCTGGCTGGTATCCGAGCCGCTTCAAAGCATCCAGTGCAAATATGTTAGCCGCCAGCCCCGCCTTCATATCACCACTGCCGCGCCCGTAAAGCCAATCATCTTTAATATAGGGCTCAAAAGGCGGCCTGTCCCACATATCCACAGGACCAGTAGGCACTACATCAACGTGGCCGTTAAGGATCAGCGATCGACCTTTTTCTTCCCTAGGCCTGTGGCTACCGACAACATTAATCGCATTATCATAAGGCACAGTCACTGGAGAAAACCCCGGGTGCTTTTCTATACTGGCAACATCAATTGCCCAGCGATCCATCGCGTAACCACGCGCAGCCAACTCCTTAAAAATAAAATCCTGAGCCGTGTGCTCCTGACCCCTTGTCGATGGTTTTCGAACCAACTCCTCAGTAAATTCAATTTGACCAATCATCCCATCTTTGACTGATTGTCGGATTTTTTCAGCGAGCTCAGTTTTTATTGCGGGCTTGTACATGTCCTATTTCCCTTTATTTTGTCCATTGACTGTAACCGTCTTAAGCGCCAATAGGTTGGCCGTCACTGCACTGCCACATTTGTACCCACAAGGCTAACTGGTGGCATGGCCTGTTTGCCTAATATCTCTAATAGATATACTACACCTTTCCATAACTCTTATTCATTGATGCCAACGGTGACTTATCAAGACCATGATTGGGGATCGGATAACGTAAACCATTTGCGCTCAGCGCCCGCAACCCATCCAATGCTTTTGGTAAGAAACTCGGTGGTAGGGCAATCAGCAGCTCTTCATCTAACACGCCACCAAATTTTCGCTCGGCATAACAGGGTATCGACAGCGAGGGCTCGCCAGTTTTTAAAGCTTTTCCCCAAGAATCAGCACAGGCGCTTTCGCCCACCACACTGAACTCAAGCTTTTTATAACCCGACCATTGTAAGCCGTTAATAAAAGTAATCATTTGTCCCGGTGTCGCATAGATGAGACAAATATCGGGATTACCCAAGCGCTCGGACGTCATCGGTGAAACCGCGAGTGCCTGATATTCACCGTATTGTGGGCAATCCATCTCCGCCTGATGCCGCGCGCTATCTTCAAGGCTGCCGTACCAAACGCCATTAAATGCGTTGCCACTAAGAAACTCCTCATCGCGGGGATGAAGGCCAACCACAGCCCCGCACTGGGCACCCATTAAATTATCCATGGTAATACCGAGGGTATAACCAATCCATCGCGCCTGGCCAACAATTTGATCAGTCGTTAATTTTTCTGCTGGGTCCGGTCGCTTAATGCGCGGTACCGCCTCCATATCGGCCACAGTTCTGTAGCGTTTCATACCTACCGGCAGCGCTTTTAACCGCAAGTACTTTACCAAATCGTCAGCAATCGCCTGGTAATTATAGTTGTTGTCGTCACCCCAGCAATTCTCTCGTGGCACCATGTTCTTTTCCTATTTTTAGTGGTTTGTCTGCTATCCATGTCAACGGCCCATGCTACGGACAATGCCTGCTCATTTACGCCGGGACCATCATCTGCATCGCAATCAATTCCCTTTATAGCAATAATTTTATCTGATTCTGACTGTTTATTGTTCAATTTCACTCGACGAAACAGTCACAAATCCTTATAGTACGCGCCCTTTAGGACTATGATCGCGCGACACTAGCGAGGTCCAGTAAACCATCTAGTATTTTGATCGTCAATTCAGGAATATTCCCTTGATCTCAACCGCAAATATCACCATGCAGTTTGGCGCCAAGCCATTATTCGAAAACATCTCGGTAAAATTTGGCGACGGTAATCGCTATGGTCTCATTGGCGCAAACGGCTGCGGTAAATCGACCTTCATGAAAATTCTCGATGGCAGCCTCGCACCCACCGCAGGGAATGTGACCATCACCCCCAACGAGCGCATTGGCAAATTGAGTCAAGATCAGTTTGCCTTCGAAGATTACAACGTCATCGATACGGTCATAATGGGACATACCGAGCTGTGGACGGTAAAGGAACAGAGAGATCGTATTTATGCGCTGCCTGAGATGACCGAAGAAGACGGCATGAAAGCGGCGGATTTGGAGACCCAATTTGCCGAAATGGACGGCTACAGCGCAGAGAGCCGTGCCGGTGAAATATTAATGGGCGCGGGCATTGCACAGGAGTTGCATTATGGCCCCATGAGCCAAGTGGCTCCCGGGTGGAAGTTGCGGGTGTTGCTGGCGCAAGCGTTATTCTCTGACCCAGATATTCTGCTTTTAGATGAACCGACTAACAATCTGGATATTGATACAATTCGCTGGCTGGAAGACATTATCAATGACCGTAAAAGTACCATGGTCATTATTTCTCACGATCGCCATTTTCTCAATGCCGTTTGCACACATATGGCCGACATAGACTATGGAGAATTGCGTGTCTACCCAGGCAACTATGACGACTTCATGACCGCGTCAACACAGGCCCGAGAAAGACTGCAATCAGAGAATGCCAAAAAATCCGCTCAAATTGCTGACTTGCAGCAGTTTGTCAGTCGCTTTTCAGCCAATGCATCAAAAGCCAAACAAGCGACGTCACGGGCTAAGCGCATTGAAAAGATCAAACTCGACGACATCAAACCATCCAGTCGCGTCAGCCCTTATATTCGTTTTAAACAAGATAAGAAATTACACCGTCAAGCTCTAACGTTGGAAAAAATCGGCCACGGCTTTGATGAGGAGGTATTGTTCAAAAATGGCAACCTGATCTTAGAAGCTGGTGCCAGACTTGCTGTGATTGGTGAAAACGGCGCAGGTAAAACCACATTTTTGCGCTGTCTCATGAACGATATTATTGCAAATAATGGCACGGTGAAGTGGGCTGAAAATGCCACGCTTGGGTATTGCCCGCAGGATGGCACTGCTGATTTTGACTCTGAACTAAACCTATTTGACTGGATGAGCCAATGGCGAAAACCCTCCCATGACGACCAAATTGTTCGGGCGACACTGGGGCGGTTGTTATTTTCATCAGAGGACTTCAAAAAGAACGTCAAGGTGTGTTCCGGTGGCGAGAAGAATCGCCTGATATTTGGTAAATTGATGATGATGGATACCAATATCCTGCTGATGGACGAACCCACAAACCACTTGGATATGGAAGCCATCGAATCCTTAAATCTGGCGCTTGAGCACTACGAGGGAACACTAATTTTTGTCAGCCATGACCGAGAGTTTGTGTCATCGCTAGCTACCCGTGTCATAGAAATCAAAGACCATCAACTTGTCGACTTTCAGGGCAGTTATGAAGAGTATCTCGACAGCCAGCAAGAGGCCGGAAAAACGGCCCGCTATTGAGTTAATCCAAGGGCAATTCGGTTTTATCGACCACTTTACGCAGTACAAAGCTGGAATGGACCCCGCTAACGCCCTCAAGACCCGTTAGTTGGCCGAGTAGAAACTGTTCATAATGACGCATATCTTTGACAACAACTTTTAGCAGAAAATCCGCCGACTGACCGGTAACCACACTGCACTCTAGTACTTCGGGAAACGTGGCTACGGTGCGCTCAAAGTTATCAAAGCGCTCTGGCGTGTGTCGGTCCATCGCTATACTGACGATAGCGGTCAAACTAAGATTGAGTGCCTCAGCATTGAGAATGGTAACGTGCCGATCGACAATACCCGACTCCTCCAACCGTTTTACTCGGCGTGAGCAAGGTGTTGGCGACAGTCCAACCTGCTCGGCTAATTCAAGATTGCTAATACGACCATTGCGCTGCATCAGCGTCAAAATATGTTTGTCAATTCTATCCAACTTGACCGCCATAAGTTTACCCTCAAAATAGACAATGACAGGATTGAACAACAAGCACAGAGCCCTGTGCTTGTTGTTCAATCGCCACTAAAGCCACTAAAGCCACTAAAGCTCCAATATTAATAAAATATAGGGTAATTAACCACTAAAATATATAAATAAGACATTAAACTCTATATAACGTGCATTTACGGTCACCTTTGCAGTAATTCACTACTCAGTCTGAGCTACACTTCACGCTCAACCGCAGGCATGATATCCAGAACTCCCCACAAGGGAACTGGGAATAGCCTTCACAAGAGTCACTACTTGCCTGCGGTTGAATTTTACTGAAATCCGTCGTCGTAGGGGAACACCATGTTAAACAATCCGCTCAATAGCTCAGCCATCAGCGGCGATTTTAACCATCGAAAATACCGTCCGGTTGCGACCTTTAACAAAAGTGATCGACGCTGGCCAGATCAGGTCATCACCAAAGCGCCACGCTGGTGCAGCGTTGACCTGCGCGATGGTAATCAAGCTCTGGTCGAACCAATGAATCCGGAACAAAAACTCGATCTGTTCAAACTATTGGTAGAAGTTGGGTTTAAAGAAATAGAAGTCGGCTTTCCCGCCGCCTCACAACCAGATT
>Ga0206127_1001117_pt1 | contig 30073 bp, 29 predicted proteins | sample Helgoland_Spring_6_FD_148646 | JGI IMG/M metagenome (GOLD analysis project Ga0206127, IMG submission 148646) | Pelagic subsurface seawater microbial communities from Kabeltonne, Helgoland, North Sea - Helgoland_Spring_Bloom_20160419_1 | ecosystem: Environmental > Aquatic > Marine > Epipelagic ...
GGCCAATTAGACCGATAAGAGATTTTTCTTCGATCACATCATCGATCAGGTATTCTGGGTCTTTAAGCTCAACGTCAGAAATTAAAGTCAGGATTTTTCTTGGCACAGGTCCATCGTGAGCTTCATTCGTGGTGCAGCCAAACAGCTAAGAATTCGCATCGGATCGCAGGTACAGCCTAAATCTATGCAATCAATAATTGACACGACTCAGCGAGAGCAGCGGCGCGGTTCAGCTTAAAATTGAGGCGTGAGTAGAGCTGGCGTTCCTGATTGAAATGGTTGTGGACTGAAGAGTGAACGGCCGCGAACGTCTGCAAACATCGGACCAAATCTATTTCATCAAAATCGAACTGTTTCATGGCTGCGATCGATACCTCGTTCGTGCAAAAGATCTTCCACATTACGGAGTGAGACCAGAAAACGAACATAAAGCATCACAGCCAGACGGATGATCTCTGGGTTCGTTTTAAAGTACCTGAATGGTGAGACTTTTATCATTCAGCAAGCCTACGAAACCACCCTGCACGGCTCAAGTTCGTTTTGTCTGACAGTGCCCGACCAACTCACCCTGCCAGCTCGAGTCAAGTTTTGGTCTAACATTGCCTATGAAGTGCTTTGTTAAGGGTGGTACAAACCCGCGTTTTTTGCCCTTAGCTGCGTCAAAGCCAAAACTGTGTCTATTGTGGGTGTCGCGGTCTTCGTTAGCGCTCCGAGCTCCTGCACGGACTTAACTAGCGCATCTATTTCCATTGGACGACCCTGATCCAAATCCTGCCACATAGACGTGCGATGCGCGCCAACGGCCGCGCCGCCATCAATGCGTCTCTCAACATCAATCGGAAATTTCACACCAAGCTTTTCCGCAATTTCCTGCGCTTCAACCATCATCCCACGCGCCACCGCTCGTGTGCCGGGATCGGTGCAAAGAACATCAAGCGTAGCGTGCGTGAGGGCGGAAATTGGGTTGAACGACAAATTCCCCCATAGCTTTACCCAGATTTCGTCACGCAATTTGGAACGCACAGGCGCTTTCAGCCCTGCCGCCATCAATGCTTTAGACAAAGCGACAGCTCTATCGGATTTAGACCCATCCGGCTCGCCAAGCGAAAAACGATTGCCCTCGATGTGTTTAATTACACCTGGCTCAATCACTTCTGCAGCAGGATAGACTACACAGCCCAGCACCTTGTCAGGCCCAAAGCCATTCCACTGCGCATCACCGGGATCAACAGAGGCAAGCCGTGTGCCTTCAAGCACGCCACCGACACCATAGAAATACCACCAAGGCACACCGTTAACTCCAGAAACAATGGTGGTGTTTGGTCCAATAAGAGGCGCCATTTTGGGCACCACAGCAGGAACAGAATGCGACTTGAGCGTCACGATGATGTAGTCCTGCACCCCAAGGTCTTCGGGATCATTAGATGCAGTCGGGGTAACAGTCGTCTCGCCAGTTTCTTCGACCAAGCGCAACCCATTGGATTTCATCGCAGCCAAATGCGGGCCGCGGGCGACAAGGCTCACATCGGCCCCGGCTTCTGCTAACTTGACGCCCATATATCCGCCGATCGCTCCTGCACCAAAAACACATATTCTCATTGGAACCTCCTCAGCTTAAACCAAGTTTCTCAGCAAGACCGATCCGCTGCAGTTTGCCAGTAGCGCCTTTCGGGATTTCATCGAGTATAAGAATTTTACGCGGAACTTTGAATGCAGCAAGTCGTTGACTTGCAAAATCGCGAATTTCGCGGTCCGTTGTGCTTTGACCCTCTTTCAAGACAACAGCAGCACCTACGTCTTCGCCAAGTTTTGCATGCGGTACAGCAAAGGTGACACATTGGCCGACTGCTGGATGGTCCGAGAGAATACCATCAACCTCTAATGGGCTAATCTTTTCGCCACCTCGGTTAATAATCTCTTTTAGACGACCTGTAAGAGACAAAAAGCCGTCTTCATCAAACTCGCCTTGATCGCCGGTTCTGAACCAACGCTTACCTTCTGCTTCGAAAAAATTCTTTTCGGTTGCTTCAGGATTAGCTTCATAGCCAGGGGTGACGTTCGGGCCAGATATGGAGATTTCCCCAACACCATTAATCAAGCGGTTTTCAATCTCATGAGCGATGCGCACTTCGGGACCCGCCGGAAGACCAACTGCACCGGGTTTCTGACAGCCCGGTTCAATAGGATTACAGCACATCTGATGAGCGGCCTCTGTCATCCCATAAGCTTCAACCACTGGTGCTCCAAAGGTTTCTGCCAGCTGGGTCATAACTGGACCCGGTAATGAGGATGAAGACGAACGCAAGAAGCGCAAGCGCGCGTTCTCGATAATCGCAGCATTCCGCGGCGCACGCGCTAAAATGGCCTGATGCATCGTTGGAACCGCTGTATACCAGCTTGGGTCGACCTCTTCTAACCAGCTATAGAACTTCAGCGCGTCAAAACCTGGAGCACAGCTGATAGATGCCCCTGCTGCTAGCGATCCGCTAACGGCTGCGATCAAGCCGTGAATGTGAAAAAGTGGCATAACGTTCAAGCAACAATCATCTTTTGTTAAAGCAAGCGAATTCCTTACGTTGACGGCAGACGCTGCGACGTTTGACTGTAAAAGGGGGACGATTTTTGGTCGTGAAGTGGTACCAGACGTGTGCAAAATAAGGGCAACATCATCGGATTCTGGAACAGTATCAGCTGCGCTGCCTGTTGCCGTGGTAGACAGGGTGAAGCTACCCGCTGGATTATTTTCAGTAAGTTCGATCACAATCATGTCGAAACGCTTCGCAACTCTACGTGCAGGGCCATCGTAATCCGTTTCAACTATAATCGCTTTTGCTTTCAAATCCTCAAGATAGAAAGCAAACTCATCTTCCTTGTAGGCCAGGTTTAGCGGAGCCGTTGTGGCTGATTGCGCTACTGTTACAAAAGCTGCTGCCATTTCTGGGCCATTGGGTAGCACTATCGCAACACAATCTTGAGCTCCGATACCAGCCGCGCGCAGAGTCTGGCGAACAGTTAAAGTTAGGATTCTTAGATCACCATAGGTCATCCAATCCCGGCCCGGTGCGCCAATTGCGTTATCCGTATCGGGATGGTCCTGAATCAGTTCTGCTAGTCTTTCCATAGTTTATCTTTCATTATTTCATTAGTTGCGGCTACTAATCTGCTATTGAACATAAGGCGTTTTAGACTTTTAGGATACCCGACCATTGCGGCGCAACAGCTTCAATGCAGGCAAGAGGATCAAGATGATTGCGATAACAGTTATTGGACCTGCGATTGGTCTAATAAAGAAAATGCTAGGATCACCAGATGATAGAAGCAATGACTGTCGCAATGTCGGTTCAGCAATCGGGCCAAGGACAATCGCCAGGACCGCAGGTGCAAGCGGGTAGTCAAATTTGCGCAAGAAGAAAGCTCCAAGACCGAAGATCACAATCATCCATAGGTCATGCATGCTCCGAGAAGCGGCGAAACCACCGATGATAGACAGAACGAAGATCAAAGGTGCCAGAATTGTGAATGGCATGCGCAGCATCCATACAAACAGCGGGATAAATGCGAGGTTGATCAAAACTGCTGCAACGTTTGAGACATAAAAAGACCCAATCAAACCCCAGACAAATTCACTTTCATCCAGAAACAGTCGTGGTCCCGGTGTAAGCCCCCAAATCACCATACCGCCCAAAAGGATCGCGGTTGTTGGGGATCCTGGAATACCAAGCGTCAACATTGGCAACATCGCGCCGGTAGATGCGGAGTTATTCGCCGCCTCTGGTGCCGCAACGCCATCTGGCGATCCGTTCCCATATTCATGCGGGGTCTTCGAGATGATCTTTGCCACGCCATAAGACATTAGCGATCCGGGCGTCGCGCCAGCAGCTGGCAATACACCAACAAAAAAACCAAGAATGGACCCAATCCAAGTTCCCTTCCAGCCTCGCTGAACTGCCTCTTTCGCATCAGAGGCAAGGCCTTTTGCTGTCATCTTCGGGTTTGTTGTCGTGATCTCACCACGTGTTTGCTCAATCGTCCAAAGCATTTCACCGATGCCATAGACACCGATGGCCAAAACGATAAAGCCAATTCCACGGATAAATCCTTGGATATCAAATAATACAAGTCGCGGTGCACCTGAGATGGTGTCAAATCCAACAGTCGCAAGTACGAGACCAAAACATATAGAAAAGATGGTTTTAGGGATATCGTCCCCTCCGAGACCAACGAACGTGGCAAAAGCCAACAACATCAGTGCAAAGATTTCGGGTGGCCCAAAATTTAGAGCAACAGATGCAAGAAGCGGCGCAAACAGAGTGAAAAAAACTGTTGCGACTGTGCCACCAACAAAAGACGCAAGGGCTGCAGTAACCAAGGCCAGACTAGCTCTGCCCTGCAACGCCAATGGCCGGCCATCAAACGTTGTCGCCACCGCCGTTGAAGCTCCGGGGATACCTAGTGTTACTGACGATATCGCACCGCCATACATGGCTCCATAATAGATCGCCGCGAGGAAAATAATGGCCGAGGCAGGCGGCACCAAAAACGTAATAGGTAGCAAAATCGCCACGCCATTTACGGATCCCAATCCCGGCATTGCACCTATGAACAAACCAACGGTCACGCCAATCAGGATTAAAGCTAGATTGACCGGTTGTAGCGCAAGAAATATGCCGTCGACAAGAAATGAGAATACTTCCATAATAGTCCTTTTAGCAGGGCTGCGTCAGTAGATGATGTCGTACATCAAGTCGAAGAATGGCTGTGTGAAAGGTAGGCCTTGTGGCATCGATATCTGCATTGCCCCTTCAAAAAAGAAAAAAAGAGCGAAAGGCAGCATCAGCGCTAATCCGAGTGTTAGTGGCCACGAATGCCTACCGAGGAAGCGTAAATAATAGAGCATAAAGAGACAAACGGCGCCATACATCGACACAATTGGAACCATAGCGACGAAACCGACTACACCCCCCCCTACAAGCATGACTGTACGCCAACCAAACGCGTCCATAAGCGGTTCGTCAGAAGCGGAAGCTAGGCTTTTACCACGGCTCCAATTCCATGCTATTCTAACGCAACTTAACAGCATTCCAAGAGACAGCCAGAAAGGCCAAAAACCGCCACCCGGCCCTTGCCCACGAATGTATCCAATAGGCAGTTCTGCGCTCTTCCACATTAGATAGATAGAAAAGAGAGCAAGAACCCCTACAAGTGAAATTTCGCCTTGTCGCATTTTTGCTCTCCTTCCACAGGTCCCGCTTAATTCTCAATTTCAGAAAGAAGCTGACGGTGGTTCTCGACCTGCGTCGCCCAGTATTTGCGGGTCGTAGCCTCATCCATCGGCAATGGCGAGAGGCTTTCAGATTTCAAATAACCCTGCCACTCATCACCCTCATAGACTTTGCCAAAGATGTCACGATAGTATGCTGCCGCTTGGTCCGACATGCCCGGCGCGCCAACGATTGCCCGCTGGTTGTAATAAGAAAAATCATGACCTTTTTCCTTCATCGTCGGAACGTTAGGATAGGCACCCATACGCTCATCAGAGAAGGCCAGCAGTGGAACAAACTCGCCCGCTTCGTAGAAACCCTTTGCTTCTGCAGGGTTATTAACGGTTGCCATGATTTGTTGACCGGCCAAATCCTTCGCAACTGCACCACCGCCGTCATAAGGAATATATTTTATATCAAGACCGTATGCGCCAGACATGTAGGCAATGACGATTGAATCTTCCTGACCCGCACCGGTGCCGCCCATTACATATTCGCCGTTCATGGATTTAACTTTTTCGACATATTGCTCAAACGTGGTAATGCCTGAATTTTTGTGAACCCAAAGAACAAACGGATCTACCCCCATCATCGTCAACGGCGTGAAGGATTCAATATTAACGTTCAAGGCTTCTTGACGGATCGGTGTCGTGTAGAATGAGTTAAGCGTGACCATGATCGTATGATCTGGGTCGCGCGCATCCTTCAAATGCAAGAGTGCTTCCGCGCCAGAGCCACCGCCACGGTTTGTTGGGACTAAAGGACGGTTTGTCATGTCATTTGCATCAACAACAGATTGAACGAAGCGTGCAATCTGGTCGGCACCACCACCAGCTCCAGCCATAATCGTAAAATCGATTGGCCGCTTGGGCTGCCAGCCATCGGCCAGTGCGATCAACGGCAGCGCTGTTAACGCAGTTGCTAATGTTAATCCAAGAAAATTTCTCTTTGATAGTTTCATACCTTTTTCCTCCCGTTAGTATGAGTTTGTTTTGGTGTTCAGTGCGCCATCAAAATAGGCATTTCAGTATTATCCACGATGCGCCCTGTGTTGCCGCCAAACAGCATTTCAGTTTCGTGACTGTGACTGTATGCTCCGATCACCAACAAGCTGGCTTTGATATCCTTGCTGGTCACAAGAAGAGCTTTTGAGGGCTCCTGCCCGCTAAATTTGACGACTTCGGCATTTATGCCGCGCGTTGCGTAATAGTTCATCAGTTCTTCGACGGTCGGGCCGTGCGGTTGGAGTTGTCCATCCGTAACTATGCTGACACGTTTTGCGTATCGTACAATATCTAAAGACGACGCCACGGCGCGCGATGCTGGCAAGGAGCCATTCCATCCAATTGCCACATGCTCTGCGAAAGTTTCGTCAGGCAGCAGTTGCCCTGGGCAAACTAAGACGGGACGTCCAGCGCCATACAGGGCTGATTTTAAGGAGCTTTGACCAAGATTGCGCTCCCGCTGTGGTTTTGGCAAAACAATCAAATCAGCCAAACGACCTGCCTGTTTAACAACGTCGGCCATGCGCCCTTCTTTTTCGGAAAAAGTACAGGTCGCAAAACCATCAGAGGTTGGCTTGTCCGTCAGCCCAAATTCCCGCGACAGCCGACGCAAAATACCACGCAAGTGGTCTTCCTGGCGGTTCGCCAGCTCAGCGGCTTGCTCCATCATAACTTTGCGAGCAAACTCGTTAAGAGATAGCCCAGGTGGCATCAAATCATGCGCCTGCGCTCGACAATGCACCACGTCAACCTTTGCGTTGTGCTTTTTGGCCAACTCCGCCGCGTGCGCGAGGACTGTGGCAACCATACCATCTCCGCGTACCGGAACCAGTATCGAATTTATCATGACCAACCCCTCCTTATCTTAAGCCGATCATACCTCAGTATTGGACAGTCCAAACCAAAATTGCTTGTCCACTTCCTTAGCTATATGTAAAGGTAATTTTATGTCGTCAAGATAAATATTTTAGTAATTTTATTACGTATTCGATTTTTATTTGTTATTAAGACCTTGTATATTAATTATTTTTAGTACACAGTTGCATACCCGCTGGTTAAGGTCACTAATATAGAAACTGAGGGCACGGAGGACGAACCAGTCAAACCGTTCAGCCACTAAAGTGTGTACCATTTTTCAATAGAAATTCTGGAACTGGCGCCCTTATGTTTAGGGCTTGGTGATGGCGGAGATGGCTACACTGCTCTAACCATACCTTGATGGACTCTTGGGATACGTAAGACAAAACTAGCTTGAGGCGCTGTCAGACAAATGAGAACACCCACAACATTTTTGGCACAGCCCAAATATACACGATCATCAATTCACGCCGCAGTTGTTGCATCTGGCTCTCTGACGTACCTAATGGGCTGTGGTGTCGCCTCCTACAACAGCGATAAGGTTCGTAAATGGCAGTGGTTGGTTGAGTATAAAAGAGAGATGAACACTTAATTCTTTATTTCGTATCTCTTAATTGTTTTGCCCCACACCTCATCCATACCAACAAAAATAAAACCAGATGAAATTAAAATTTTTTCTGACGCAATATTATCAGTTAGCACAATACCAATGATCTTCTTTAATTTAAGTTGATCAACACCATATTTGATGACGCTATTTGCTGCCTCTTTTGCAATCCCTCGTCCCCACACCGACTGGCTAAATCTATACCCAAAATCAACCCCATAATTTTCCATTAAAAACCCACAAATCCCAATTGGGTTCAAATCCTCCCTAATCCTAACGGCGTATCGTCCAAATCCACGCTGCAAATAACTATCAATATTTTCAGAAATATATTGGCGAGTTTCGTCAATAGTTTTTACTTTTCCATCAATAAACTTCCTAACCGCTGGATCGGAATCCAAGTCTGTTAAAAACTGAAGATCGTTGAGGTTCAGATTGTTGATGACTAGACGTTCAGTTTCTAGATACATCTTTTATCTCCATATGAAGGCACGTTGATTTTATAGTATGGATGCGCCATCTACCGTATCGCTAGAGTTACCCGTGTAAACGATCTGGAACGTGTTGTTGCCCTTCCACGCCACAGTTATGACATCTGGCTCTCTGACCTACCTAAAGGGCTGTCGTATCGCCTCAAACGACAGCAATCAGGTTTGCTACCGCTAGCATCGTATGGTGCTTACAGAGGCCACAGGTGATGCTGAATTTCTACCGTTGAGGCCACAAGTCTGTAAGGATAAAGTGAGGCCAAAATAAGCAGGCCCCACCTTTGATTTTGAATTACACGTTTATAGATCTTGCTCTAAGCGTTTCGACGATCACTAATTAGGCAAGTGGTGTTGCCCCTGTTTCCATGCGAATAATTTGTCCATCTTTTAGCATGCAAACCAGCATCACGGCTTCTTTGGTATCGTCGGGGTAAGACATGAAATCATGTGAAACCAAAATCTCATCATTTTCATAAACACAACGAGATGCATCGTTCACGAACTTTGGGTTAGCCATCATTCCGACAACCATAGAGGCCCATTCACTTTTTGTGAACTTATTACCTGATTTATGAAATACAATTTCTGCATCTTCATGAATAAGTGCGACATAACCCTCGACATCCCGATCATCCATGACTTTTGATAGTTTCTGGTACAACGACATTTTTATTCCCCCCATGCCCCGGCAAACTCGTATACGACCGCTCGTTTTCCACCAACGCACCATGCATCATGGTTTGGCGAAATCGCATATGCATCACCAGCTGAATAGGTGGCTTCTGACCCATCATCACAGACGCAATGAATAGTCCCCTCTATAATGATCCCGGTATGCGTAGCTTGACAGCTTGGCGTGCCGACAATTGGTTTAATGTCTGTCGACCATTTCCAATCTGGCGCAAGCGTCAGCTTCATCACCCGCTGACCTAGAACGTTTACCGCTTCCATACGTGCGTTTGGCATATCCTTGGCTTCATCTGCTTGCGATGCAAAACTTTTAACTTCAATTGGCATATTTGTCTTCCTTATTTATCGTAAACTAAATAACTTGGCATGAACCAAAGCCAACCAGTACTATTATGTTCACCCCAATTAGCTGTGCGTCACCGAGTGAAGGACTCCCCACTCATTGGTGTTATCACGGTAGTTTCCAAGATAGCGCCTGCGGCGGCTCTTTTCACTTTGAGTTCCTCATGGCCAGCGAAAGCCTTCATGGCTTCAGGTGATTCAAAATCGATAATAACTGTTAACTTGTTATCATTATCTTTTTCGGTCCCTGCGAAAACTAGCTTCGCTCCAAGCGCATTTAAAGTTACCTCATTTTCGAGAAACATGTCTTTCCAAGGTTTAAAGCCACGAGCCAGGTCTTGCGTAAGTTTTACCATCATGATGGATTTCCTTTATTTTTTGGGGATATAATACAGTCCACAAGTTTTTGTTTGATTGTTTCGTGTCTTACCACTTGAAATCGTAAATGCTGTGGGTTGCATCAATTTGATATGTGGTTTGAAAACTTGGCTTCAGACTAATATTGCTATATTTTCCAGTACCACTGGTCAAGCTTCCTGTTCCCATGCCTGTGCTAGTATCAATGGCAGCAAGCCAAACTGAGGCATCCCCATCAGGGTCAACGGATTCACAAACGCCATTAATTGATGAAGGGGCTTGCTGTCCTGCTTCCATCAGTATCGTGTAATGACAAGTCGCCATGGCTGCTGTGGGCCAGCCTTCAGGGGCCTTTTGGTAATGCCAAATATCTTCTGAAATCATATGAGTAATTGAACCCGATTTTCCTTCTATAGTTGTGGAGGAAACCGTACTAGAGAAGCCTTGGCCATGTCCGTTATGTCCATCAGCAAAAGCTGTAACTGGAAGTAGTGAAGTGGCTGCTGCCAAAACGATGTTTTTCATGAAATTTTTCCTTAATTTAGACTGTTTAGCCAGGCATTCATCCGGCTAGAATAGTAACAAACATATCAAAAAAAATTACCACTACGCATCTTAAACTACTCTTGCATTATGTATGGTCTAAGGGGATTTTACATCAATTTTGACACTTGGTAATTATTTGGAAGGCAAAAAATAAACTAAACTATTAGATCCAATATTATAGATCCAATATTACTTCAAAAGCGCAAAACTATTGTCCAATTTCATTATGCGCCGAGATGATTGCTGACCATTGGTCGATAATCGTGCTGCGAGATATTCCCATATGCAATCAAAGAACCTTTCGATCAATTTTAGCAAATAATAATTAAAGGATTTCTAGTGGTGTGTTAGCTGGCCGTTTGAAACGATTGACTGACATTGGATTATTATACTTCAAGGATGATCCTGCGCATTCACAACGAAAGATCTATTGTTTAAGCCCAGCTGCAATAGATCTTGTACCAATTTTATTAGACATCTCAGCTTGGGTGCTGACACATACCTCGCCTTCTAAGGAGATAATCGAACTGCCATCGGATATGAACCGCCCACAGTCCCAATATTCAAAAGAATTAACGGATCGATTACGATCATTGCATTTAGATCCGGGCGGTACAGTTTAATTATTTAGCTGCACTTAAAGATGTTAGACTTACAGATGACGCACTGCTCCTGCCCATGCACAACAACGGTGTTCAGAGGTGACTGACGTCTGGGGCAACACTGCTAGTGCGCATTGACTGGGTTTAAGAGGTTATCCAATCAGTAAAACTCCAAGCTCTTCACCGATACATCAGCAGTGTAATCCTTACCGTATGCGACAATACCTATAGTTTTGATCTTGCTTTGGTTGAGTGTAGTTCTCATAAGGGATGATGACTTTACAAAAGCCTCAAACGGAAGCCCTACCTCATTCCATGAACCATTTGTTTGAAAACTTTGCTGATAATAGTGCCAAGGTAATCGAGTGTTGGTACTCCTGATATGTAAATAATAAAGATCACCGTTGCCTTTAACAGTCAGTTTGATACCTGTTTTGTCCTTCGCCGCCTCCCATGCCACTGGTGACCGAACCTGAATAAAACCACCATTATTAGCTGTAGAAACTTCACCGCTCAGCCGAATGACTTGGAATGTTCCTTGATCTTCAAACTGTGCAGTTCCCTCGGAAATACCACCCATAACTGTATCTGCCAAATAAATCCATTGTCCTGTTTTGATGAGGTTATTAGCCATTGAGCCACCATTTGTGAGGAGCAGTAACAGAGTAAACAGAGATGCTGTAATCGTCTTCATAGCTTTCTCCTTTTGCTCGTATTGACGACATATTGTGAGTTGCCCGTGAATTAAGATTTACTTGTGAGCCGTTCCGTAATGTAATCCTATTAGTCGCTCTTCTTCTTGAACATATCTATCATCATCATAATTCTCATCACGAAGCCTTTGAAGGATTGTTTAGCGAACTCAGGTTTATCTGCATCAGGCATATCATATTTCCGATCTTTTAGCTTAATAAATGTTTCTGTAAGCCTAACTCCGCACGCTGTAACAAGTAAATCTTTACCTTTGATACACACCTGCAAAAAGGGCCAAACCAATTCGTTATGTTATGAATCTAGGGGGGCATTGAGGCCCACACAGAGGCTTTCAAAAGCACGATAGCTTAGGTTTATGAGGCAGTGTGCGCTAGGGAGTTCGGTGCAACAGGCAGCGTAATTGAGTGTTCTATCGACTTGAGCCTCCTCATTTTTACTGGTCCAGGGCTATGTTTAGGAAACGGAGGACTGAGAATGGCGAACAGGTGACTAAAGCCGGAAGATATTATCACGAAGTTGCGGCAAGTTGAGGTGTTGATGGGGCAAGGTATGTCCCGTCTGGATGCAATCAGACGGATAGGGGTTGTTGAACAAACCTATTACCGTTGGCGTAAGCAGTACGGCGGAATGGGCTTAAATCAATTGAAGGAACTGAAGCATCTTCAGAAGGAGAATGAACAGCTGAGAAGAGCCGTGTCTAATTTGACACTCGACAAATTGATCTTGAAAGAAGCCGCAAAGGGAAACTTCTAAGCCCCGCTCGTCGTCGTGCTTGCATTAATCATGTGCGCATCCATTTCAAAGTCTCGGAACGGCGAGCGTGTCGAGTACTGGGGCAACATCGCTCTACACAGAGACATGCCCCCAACGGGCACGCTGATGAAGACAGACTTGTTGCGGACATGATCGAGCTGTCCAGACAGTTTGGTAGATACGGTTATCGCAGGATTGCAGCATTGCTCAGAGAAGCAGGTTGGTGCGTCAGCGATGGCCGTATTGAAAGCCTGTGGCGACGAGAGGGGCTAAAGGTTCCACAGAAACAACCGAAGAAGGGAAGACTATGGTTGAATGACGGATCATGCGTTCGACTGCGGCCTGAGTATCGCAATCATGTCTGGAGTTATGACTTCGTTCATTGCCGAACTGATGATGGTAAAGTCTTTCGAACATTGAACATTCTAGACGAGTTTAGCCGGGAGTGTTTAGCCATCAAGATCGATCGGAAGCTGAACTCAACGAATGTGATAGATGCCCTAACCGATCTATTTATAATGCGTGGCTCTCCAGCATTTATACGGTCTGACAACGGACCTGAGTTCATCGCTTAAGCGGTAAGAGACTGGATAGCAGCTGTGGGAGCAAAGACAGCTTATATAGAGCCAGGCAGCCCTTGGGAGAACGGATACTGTGAAAGCTTTAATGGCAGGTTCAGAGATGAACTGCTCAATGGTGAGATATTCTACAGCCTACGAGAAGCACAAATCATCATCGACAAATGGAGGAAACATTACACCACAAAGAGACCACACAGTGCATTGGGCTATCGCCCACCAGCTCTTGAAACCATCATACAACTAGATCAGAGGCCAATCATGCACTAATAATTAAATTGGCCCAGTCAGATGAAGCTGCTCAAGATGATGATACGAATTCTCATCGAAAACTCCTCTCGGTGATCTCCAGGCATTGAGCCACGCAAGGTAATTGCCAAAATTTACGACAGTGACATTTAACACTGTTAAAGTTTACCGGATACTAATAGCTAACAGCAGGTTTTACAGTGATACAGATTCCAGTCGTCTATAACGATACTTACGACATAAATGTGCCAGAAAGTCATCGTTTTAATGGGACAAAGTTCTCTAAGTTAGTGAGCCAACTAAAACAGAGTGATTTTTACCGAAGGTTACATTTCCACCATTCTTCACCAGTTCGCTATCAAGATGTTTTACGAACCCATGCCATTGATTACGTTCAACGCGTTGTGCAAGGAACTTTATCTAAGGAGGAAGTACGGCAAATCAACCTGCCGATAGACAACCAACTGGTCAAACGCAGCTTTTTGGCTTTGAACGGTACTTTTACCACAGCACTAAAGGCTTTAGAAGAAGGCGTTGCCTGTCATGCCGCAGGAGGAACGCATCATGCGCATTATTCTAATGGATTAGGATTTTGTGTTTTTAACGACTTGGCTTTTACTGCTCTGAACTTGATAGAACATGGTTTAGCCGAAAAGGTCTTGATCCTAGACTTAGACGTACATCAAGGTGATGGAACCATTGACATATGCAATGGTAAGCCCGGCATATATACTTGTTCTTTGCACTGTGAGCAAAACTTTCCATTCCAAAAGCGTCAAGGTACCCTTGACATAGCACTCAATAGCCATCTGGAGGACACCGACTATCTAGATAAGTTGTGCAGTACTTTTAAATCCATCTCTAAAGATTTTACGCCGGACATTGTTTTGTACGATGCTGGTGTAGACGTATTTTTCGGTGACCAACTGGGGAATTTGGATTTAACGCTAGAAGGCATTTTGAAGCGAGATTGTGCCGTTTTAGAGTACTTTAAGAACCGCAACACACCAATAGCCACAGTAATCGGAGGTGGCTATAGCCCATGTGATACCGACATTGCACGGCGACACCTCTCCATTTTTCGAGCAGCTACAGATGTATTTTAGCAAAATCAGAGTTTATGAACTTAGCCCACAGTGGAAATTAAACCCCACGGCAAAGCACATATGCTTAACCCCTGATAATGCTTCGTAAGATAATGGTTCACATTATAAAGGCGACGTCGCCAATGTCATCAAATAACATCATTCACATGAGGCGACAGGACACGACACACCCCTATAGGGATGTCGGATGTCGTCTGTGATCTGTTGGAGGTACAAAAAGCTATGGGAGATTGATAACCATCTGAAAACTTTATGGCCAGCATCCAGCACCATGCTCATGGTGAAGGTCTTATAAATTATGAAGTTAAAGTGGGAGCCGAACATACAGCGTAACAGTCAGATAATCTCTAGGCTTGTTTTGGAATAGCGGAATGGAGAATGTTCTGTCATTCACGGACGCTACAAATACACCGTGTCCACTTGAACCGAGTTTGATCTGACATTGCCTCATTTTTTTTAGGCTATTCGTAGCCCGTCATTTCAAGGTAACCACGCCCCGTGTGGCTGCCTTGAACGGTAATCGGACCCTCCCAGTAAGGGACTGAAGTATTCATCCATGACTGCGGGTTGATCGCAGTCACCTCGACAGCCACCCCACGATCAGGCAACCGCACATTCCATGTGGTCGGCACATCACGTCCGCCAATATCAGAGATCGCAACCGGGTCAGCTTTAAACGCGCTGTTGGAATAGGAAGTTGTGGTGCCATCAGGGTCAATCCACGTTGCAGAAGTATAGACGCTACCATCGGTTTGGCGCAGGCGAAACCCCATTAATTTGCCATCCTCCAACGACAACGAGAACCAGTCCCATCCAGTTTGATTGTCAGAGAGCGGCTGAGATGACCATTCGCGATCTAGCCAAGCATCCCCAGCGACTTCTATGTTGCCCGTTGGAAGAATCAGGGTTCCTTCAATTGCGTAGAACGGTTGCGAGTAGTAAAATGAAGCATGACCCTCTGCCGATTTTACCGAGTATCCCTCATCGCCGTGAAATACTAAAGGACCGTCTGAATTCAGGACCATATCATAAGCAAAGTCAGGCCCACTCGCAGTCATGGTCAGCGTGGCAAAATCAGGGCCTACTAGCTGCCAATCGTCAATCCAAGCCTCAAACGGGTCGGCCTGTACCCCCGCCTGTCCAATACCACCACGGGCAAGACGCTCGGTCACGAAATGTGCGTCAGGAGTGGTGACCGCCGCATGACCCATCCACAGCTGGGGCGAAGACCACCCTTGCCCACCATCCGACGTAAGGGCAGAGCGAAACAGCGTCCATTGAAGACCGTACGGCGTCCCATCAAGACCTTCGAGGTTAGCAGTCAGATACCACCATTCAATCCGATAATCATCGTGGGAACCATGATCGATTGGAAAATCAAATTGTGCTGGGCGCTGCGGAGACGAAAAACCGTCGGCATCAGTGCCGAGGCCCGCGAAGCCCTGTGCACTTGCGGTGATGGGCGAGAGCAAAAGGAGAAAGACTCTAGCGTTCATTTGCAAACACTTTCAGCAAGTCCGCTGGCTGCGTCCGAGCAAGCTTTGTTGCAGGCCAGAGCGCGGCGATAACAGCAGCGGCCACCGCAAAGGCAGCTAGGCGCGCGTAGTCCAGTGGAAATAAGAACAGCGGCAAACGCCATCCGAAGGCCTCAACATTTACAACTGCCAACAACGTCCATCCCAGCGAGATCCCGAGCGGCAATGCAAGAGCCGTGGTGAGTAGCGCCAAAAGGACGGCACGGACGATTTCCAAACGGCCCAGCCGCGCACGAGTAATGCCCTGTGCCCAGACAGGAGCAAGTTGTGGGATACGCATGGTAGTGAGGGTCAACAAACTCATCAAAATGGCAAAGCCCGCCACGGCGAGTGTCAGTATATTGAGCGCACCTGTCACCGTGAAGGTCCGATCAAACACCGCTAATGAAAACGCCTTGATACCTGCTTGATTGATCATATTTACCTCATTGAGGCCGAAGTCTTTGCGAAGATCGAGAGATAGGGCCGTCACACGCGACGGATCCATGCGCACGCCGAACCTAAGGGGGAAGATATCGGGAAATAGGGCTGCGAACTTGGCTTCAGTAATGATGACCTGCCCGATTGGATTGCCATAATCGCCATAAATACCGAAAACTTTAAAGGGTTGCCCTGCAATCGTAATTTCATCACCAATTGCGATGCCCGCGCGACGGGCGAGTTGCTCATTAATCGCAGCAGCCTGTCCGGCTTCAATCAGCGGCCAAGCGTCGGGTACAGCATCCAAAAACAGCCAATTATCGCGGTATGTTGCATGAGCTATAGGACCGTAGATTTCAGATGGAAGGCCGCGGATGTCTTGATTAGCAGACTGAATTGGCAGAACCTTGTCAACACGGAGTTCAAGATAGGCGCGCAGGCTGGCGGCCTGTTGCGCGTCATCCGCATAAACGTAAAATTCCGAAGCAAGCCGTTGGTCAAGGAACCCTGTGAAGGTCAAACGGAAACTGCTCACCATCGTAGAGACACCAACGTTAGCAGCCATCGCGATCAAAAGCGCCATCAGCGCCAGCGACAGGCCCGGAAGTTGTTGGCGCGTATCCGCCCAGAACCATTCCTCTATAATCGATTTGGCATGGCGCACGGCAGCGGCAAGTAGACCGTCTAATATAACGGGTAGGGCAAGGGCCGCCCCAATCAGAAGAGCGGCAAGCATGGCAAAACCGGCCGCCAGCCCACTGCCCAACCAGCCTAGCAGACAGGCTGCAACAAGAAGGAACATAGCGAACACCGTTTGTATCAGGCGACTACGCCTGGCCTGCATCGCCCAAGCATGTGGCCGCGCCGACGCAAGCAGGGGCATACGTGCCAAGTTCCAAAGCGACGCGGCTGCCGCCAAAGCCGTACCACCCACAGCAATGAGAAGACCAGAGACCCACCATTCCGGCCGAAACTGCAAGGTGCCTGAAATTGATTGCCCATAAAGACCCGATATAGTGGCGGCAACGTCAGGCAACAGTGCGGCAGCTATGAAATAGCCAAGCCCGACGCCGATCATGCCAGCCAAGACTGAGATACCGACCAGTTCAAATGCGATAAGGGCGATCAGGTTCACTAGGGGAAAGCCCAGTGCGCGCAAAGTGCGCATGACCGGTCGACGTTGTTCAAGTGCGAGGCCGATGGTGCCATGCACAATGAAAATTCCCACTACAAATGAGAGGAGGCCAAAGGCCGTTAGATTTAAATGGAAACTATCTGTCAAACGCCCCACGTCCGATCCACTTTGCGGCGGGATCAGTTCGAAATTTGGGGCGATCACTTCAAGTGGGGGCTGTGTGATCGGTTGTTGTGGCGCAACGATTAGGCGTGAAATCTGCCCATCTAATCCCAACAATATTTGTGCAGTGCCAACATCTGTTAGAATAACAGCAGGGGGTAGATCGGATAACGGGAATTTGCGTACATCTACCTCACCCAACCGCTCAAGTGTTTCTTGGGTCGCAAACAAGATACCGCTTGTGATCATATCGACCGTCAACTTACCGTCACTCGGACCAACATGCGTCAGACCACCCGGAGATGTCAGGACATCTGTTCCAATCAAACGGATGCCGTCCAATCGCCCTTCAACAACAGGGCTGACAAGCCAGCCCGCACGTCGCAAGGCAATGAAATCTTCCTGCGGTATTGTGCCTGTGCGAGCAATTATCTGGGCGAACATCCCCTCACCCAAAGTTTCAGCGGCGGCATCATATGAGGCGCGGGCTTCGGTGTTAACCGCCTGAACTCCCGACCAAAGCGCTGTCGCCAAAGACAGCCCCACCACCAACGTGAATAACTGCATCGGATTGCGGCGCCAATGGGACAGCAACACTAAAAGACCCACATTCGTCATTTCTCAGCACATTCGATTTGGCCTGCGCGCAAGTGTAAGCGGCGGCCCATACGTCCCGCTAGCCGATGTGAATGGGTGACCAACAACAGGGCACAATCAGTTTCTATCGCAAGGGTCATCATAAGCTCCATGACCTTGTCGGCTGTTTCTTCATCCAGATTACCAGTAGGCTCATCAGCAAGAATGAGTGCGGGCTTCGACGCCAAGGTGCGCGCGATCGCGACACGCTGTTGCTGACCGCCTGAAAGTTGTTCAGGATATTTCCCCAATTGTGCAAACAACCCCAGACGGTCTGCCAATTCCTTGATCCAGTTCTGGTCTAAACGGCCTGAAAGGCGGGCATGGAACCCAATATTGGACGCCACGGTCAGGGATGGAATCAGGTTGAACTGTTGAAACACTACGCCAACCTTGTCACGGCGTATACCTGCGCGCCCAGCATCATCCATCGCCCCGATATCCACACCATCAACTGCCACAATACCGCTGTCAGGTTGATCGAGGCCTCCAATAATATGGAGCAATGTACTTTTACCACTGCCCGATTCGCCTGTGAGAGCAAGTGTTTCGCCCCGCGCTAGACGCATTTTAACACCCCGCAGAACAGACAAATGGCCATCAGGTCCGGCGTAAGACTTGTGCAGATCGCTTACGGATAGAAGCATGTGGTCGGTTGATCCTCCAGTAATTAGGAACTTAGTCAATAAACTAGCTGTCAGGCAAAAGATTGAAAGGTGTGTTGGGTTTTGCGAATATTCATCGTCGCAATTCCAGACTAGGAAGTTTGAGGTTGCTGTCAGTCAAACAGGAAGTCTTTGCGGGCGCACAGTGTAGCTTGAACCTATGCGCTCAACAAGTGGTGCTACTCAGCGAAAGCTGTGACACGGTTCAGCTTGCAATTTAATCGTAAAACACTCGATGATTATCCAATCTAGTTTATCCTTCTAATTCTAACATTTCTAATAATTTTTGACAATATATCAGATTTTATGGGTGCTGTGTTGCAACTGCGGGCAATCCAGCTACCTGACTCCGATGAAAAATAGACATAGTAAAGATGATGTTCTTCCCATTTCAGTTCCAGCCAGACGCATTGAACGATTGGGTAAGCTTGGTTCCTTGACTGCAGGTGTAGCCAGCAGCATGGCGCTAAATAGTGTTAAACAAATGGGACAAGGCAAACGCCCCTCTTTACGCAAACTGTTGTTGACGCCATCCAACGTCCAACGTGTGTCAGACCAATTGGCGCAAATGCGCGGTGCGGCAATGAAAATTGGTCAACTCATGTCTATGGACGCTGGAGATGTACTTCCACCAGAACTGTCGCAAATCCTGGTGCGTTTACGTGACGATGCACACCCCATGCCTCCTACCCAATTAAAGAGGACTTTAAGCGCTGAATGGCCAGCGCAATGGTTACTGTCTTTTGATAAATTCGATGTACGACCAATCGCTGCAGCTTCCATAGGGCAGGTGCATCGAGGCCAACTTAAGGATGGACGCGATCTCGCTATTAAAGTGCAATATCCTGGTGTTGCCAAAAGTATCGATAGCGATATTGCAAATGTTGGTATTTTGATGCGTGTGTCTGGCCTGTTGCCCAAAGGTTTTGAACTGGCCCCGTATCTGGAGGAAGGCCGCAAACAACTACACGAAGAAACCGATTATAAGCGAGAAGCTACTCAACTTATACAGTTTGGTAATTTGCTGGCAAATAAGACGCAATTTGTTGTTCCCGAGCTTCACAGTGACTGGAGTACACCAAATATTCTGGCAATGACTTACGTAGCAGGTGTGCCAATTGAACGTGTTACGGAAGAACCCCAAGAAATTCGTGATCAAATTGCCAAAGACTTAATTGACCTCACTATACACGAGTTATTCTCCTATGGAGTGATGCAAACAGATCCAAACTTTGCCAATTATCTCTATCAACCAGACAGGCAGAGGATAGCTTTATTGGACTTTGGTGCAACCCACAAAATTTCGCCGCCGGTAGTGCAATTTTACCACCGGCTCATGCTCGCTGGTTTTGCTGGCGATGATGTAGCCCTAGAAGCGGCTATGAAGGACATTGGCTTTATCGATGAGAATACAAAGAACGACCAAATCATACAAATAGTCCATATGGCCAAATTTGTATTCGAAACATTACAAGAAAATCTATATCTAGATTTTGCAAACACAAAACTAGCAACGCATCTTCAGGATTTAGCAATTTCTCTGGCCAAGGATGGCTTTACACCACCACCATTACCAGTAGACGTTCTCCTAATACAGCGGAAATTTGGTGGGATGTTTCTCCTAGCAGCTAAACTCGCTGCTCGGGTCGATGTCGTGGCATTAATCGCAATTCACTTAAAAGGCACTGTACAGAGTTGCCAAACAAATCGAAGGGTTCTGTCAAACGAATAAAAACTCACATCGAATTTCTGGTGTAGCCTGAATCTATGCGTTCAATAATTGACGCCACTGAGCGAGAGCAGCGGCACGGTTCAGCTTAAAATTCAGGCGTGAGTAAAGGTGATGTTAGGGCAGCAGCTAACACCACACTTAGCCCTTGTTGCGCCATCAGCACAACCAGAGTCGCCACGTAACTGCGTTGCGAATTAAACAAGTTTGCGGCGATGCGCAGGCGTGCGGGCGCGTGGCGAAATTGCTTTTTCTAACGGACTAAGCAATACGCCCTTAAATGCTAAAAATAGCTTCAATCAATTGAGGAGAATCGTAAACTGCGAGGTAGCCAAGGCAATTGCTAGGCCCAAGTTCATAAGTCTTAATACGACATATGGCTGGGCAGAAACATCCTTGTAAGCATTCGTCTTTTTTGTTGCGGCGGAAGCATCTTTTATGTTGGCAATTTGCGATCTGAGCGTTGCATCACCCCAGACAATTGTAAAAAGCGCGGTAGCTAGGATTGGGACACTCAAGGCAAACTCATGGCCGGCGGTGTCCGCAAATAAAAGAAATGCGTAGTTCACGCTGCTTGCCATAAATGCAATTATAATCCCTACAATCTGAAAGCTGATAGCATAGAATAAGCCACTCAGACTCGTATCTTTTGTTTGTGTGACCAAATCATTCATTACTAAACCTTTCGTTCAGACATTTAGCGAGTAGGTGTGTCAAAGACTGTAAGTCTCATTTAGTTAACACTATTTTATCTCCAAGACCTGAGGCCTTTAGATGCTCCGAGAAATAGTTATTAAAAAATGGTAGGCCCTCGGCTAATTTCAAAAACTCTTGCCGTGTGACAACCAAAACCTTCGCATCCTCAACTGCAACCGCTGTAGCGATACGACGACTTGCACCTAAAAGTATAAGCTCGCCAAAATGCTCACCTTTGCTCAAAATACGGCTCTCTTCTGATCCAGTCTCGCCGTTAGTGCTTGTAATGCGAATTGTTCCTGAAACTATTGTATAAAGTCCATCGGCGCGGGAACCGTTTTCATAAATCCGATCACCCGCACGATAGTATACGTATCGCGTTCCAGGCTCGTTTTGTGAAATAATTTGTGCAACAGACCGTCGGGATAAACCATCCATCAGCCAATTCCACAAAACAGAAATACGAGCCTGCGTCCCTGGGAGAAGGGAAATATAATAAATCCGCCAAAGTAACCAGGCCGCCCTACCAGTAAGTCTCAATCCTAAAACCTCTGCAACCCCACGGCCAGCGCCTAGAGAGGCCAATGCACCTTTTGATTTATATTTAAAAGGCTTCGTATTTTTTTTCTCGATGACATTTTTGATATTTAAAGAAAGATGGGCCGCTTCGCGAACTGCAAACTGTGCGGTGGGTGGAGCGAAATCTTCTCTTTTGGATGCATTTTCATTAAGCGGTATAAGTGCGCAATCACCAATAGCCCAAATATTATCCTGCCCTTCAGCTTTAAAGTCACGTCCAACCAAAACACGACCATCCTGCAAACTAAGCGGCATATTTGCGACAATAGCAGAGGGGGTGTTGCCTATAGTTGCGACTATGGTGCGGGTATCGATCACCTCATTTTCACTCGTTACAAGCTGAGTGCCTGTCGCTTTGGCCACACCAACGCCCAGCTGAATTTCAATTCCACGTTTTTCTAAGTTGGCATATGCATAATTAGCCAAACTTTCAGGCATCTCATTTAAAATTCTCTTGGAAAACTCTAGTAAAACGACCCGTATCTCTGATGGCTGAATGTTAGGATATTCAACCAAAGATCGATCAATCAATTCCTTGATTTCACCAACTGTTTCAACACCCGAGAAACCACCACCAATCACGCTAAACGTCAAAGCTCCTTTTTTAACTTCCGGCAGCCGCGTGATGTCTGCGTGTTCGAGGCGTTCAATAATATGTGCGCGCAAACGCTGTGCATCGCTAAGAGTTTTCATTGTAAAAGCATGTTCACTCAATCCCGGCGTCTTAGACAAATCATTCCCCGATCCGAGTGCAATCACAAGATGATCATACTCTAATATCGTTGGGCGACGCTGCACGCCCTGAAAGACCGTTACCTGCTGTAATATAGGGTCTATGCTGTCAATCTCTGCCTTTCGCATTGAAACACCTTTAGTCAAAAACCGCAGTGGCGATACTGCATTGATTGCGGAAATAGCCCCTCCAGCAATTTCAGGCAAAAGAGGTTGAAATACAAAATAATTGTCGCGGCTCACAATTTCTATTTCGCCCTTTCGACCCATTAGTTTCTGAATATTACGCGCTGCGTATAACCCGGAAAATCCTCCACCAAGGATCAAAATTCGACAAGCCATAGCAGCTCTCCTTACCTTTAATAATTTACCATTTCATGCAGCATGCTGCCACTCTTGGACAATCGTATGCAGTCAGCTGTCAAGCAGTAACAGTTAATATCGGCTAAATTAGGTAAAATTAAAAATGCTGTAACCGCATAAAATGGCATTTCAGAAAACAGATTTAAGTTGCCACTAAGTTTGGGAGAATTAGCATCGGATTGTCGGTACAGCCAGAGCCCCCCCTCTTGGGTGTCTTGGCCCCCCTAAAACTGTGCCACTATTTGTTGCGCAAGGAGGTTACACAAAATGGTACTGAAACGGTATTCGGATGAGGATTGAAGATATTGCGCGAGATTGATGTTCATTTGCATGATGGGTTAGATGTTGTGAGCTATGAGGTTTGCTACCTTTAGAAGATTATGTTGCTGACATAGGCAAGAGGGTTAAACGCCCGTAGCGTTTATACAGGCTGGAATTTTATCATATTGTAACGATTCAATCGATCCATTAGCTCTCGATTATGAACCTATCAGCCTTAACCTTTAAAGATTTCCGTATTTATATTTGTGGTAATATTTTTGCATCTAACGCTGTTTGGATGCAAAGGGTCACTATAGGTTGGATCGCGTGGGATTTGACCTCATCAGCATCTTTTGTTGGCATGGTTGCATTTGTAAACTTTATACCGTCGTTACTGGCCGGCCCATTTTTTGGCGTACTTGTGGATCGAGTAAGAGTTAAGCAGGCTGCCATCTTTACACAATTCCTATCGTTTATGATCGCTATAAGTTTTTATGCATTTTTCGTTCTTGGGATTTTGAACGAACTTAATTTATTATTTTTAACGCTTTGTACTGGAATGGTGGTCTCAGCACATTCCCCCGTTCGAATGTCGCTGGGACCACGCCTGGTTGCCAGTACTTCAGTCGCCTCAGTTGTGACTCTAGGTGCTATCAATTTTAATTTAGCAAGATTAACTGGACCAGCAATTGCAGGATGGATTATTGCGTTTTATGGAATTCAGGCTTCACTTTTCGTTCAAATACTTTGCTACCCACCATTTCTCTTAGCTTTAAGCTTTCTAAGACCACGGCGTGAATTGGCTTTAAATGCGCGAAAAGAAGCATTCATGAAAGCACTAACTTCAGGAATTTTATATTCATTTAAAAACCCATTAATTTTAAAGGCACTTTTAATAACTGCGTTGTCTTCTTTTTTACTGCGCAGTGTTCTCGAAATTTTGCCTGTGATCGCGGATGGCTTCTTTGGACGTGGAGCAACAGGGCTGGGGCTGCTGACGTCATCCGCTGGATTTGGCGCACTATTAGCGGGTGTAGTTAAAGCGTTTTCTTCTAGTCAGCCTCCTGGGATATTGCCCAAGTATGTGCCTATAAGTATTTTTTTTGGTTTTGCATTTATTCCACTCATTGGTCTGTGCGGTTCGTGGTCTCTGACGCTAGGTTTTATTTCTTACTTGGGATTTGCTGGGACTCTGTCCGGGATATCGCTCCAAAGTGCTATCCAAATGGAACTGGAAGACAGTTTGCGGGGGCGTGTAATGAGCCTTTGGACCATGGCTGCAATTGGTGGTACGGCATTAGGCGCAGTTTTTTTAGGTGGATTCACTGATTACCTAGGGGTAGTGCCGGCGCTTGGATTGACTGGCTCGCTTGGTTGTTTATTGTTGGTTATCTTACTGAGTATTGCCGATAATTAAGCCAACTAGCGAACTTTTATGCAAAAATGCCCTCTTAATTTTTTGAACAAATCATCTTTATTGTTGGTAATATATAAATGAAAAGAAACGGTTTAGGGATAACAATGCAACAAGCTCACGATTATTTGGCCGAGGTTGACGAATTGTCAAATTTGTTGCGCGATCAGCTCGAAAGTATCTTTTTAAAAAAAACTCTTTTTAAATCGTGGACCGTGAATGACGTGATTGGACATTTATACATGTTCGATTTTGCAGCTTTAAAGTCACTGCAAAACGAAAATGAGTTTGCAAAGATCTACTCCAACGTTTCATCTCATCTAGATCAAGGGATGTCACTTTTAGAGAGCCAATATCCTTTTTTGACTGAGCTTAGTGGGAAAAATTTGTTTGAGCGGTGGTATGGTAACAGCAGAAAATTGGGGGCAGCTTTTGCTGGTGCGGACCCCAGTGTGCGTCTGAAGTGGTTTGGACCAGAAATGAGCGCCAAATCTAGTATAACCGCTCGTCAAATGGAAACATGGGCGCATGGTCAAGAAATATTTGATGTTTTGGGGGTAAAGCGTACCGCACATGATAGAATTAAAAATATTTGCCATCTTGGAGTCGCTACGTTTGGTTGGAGTTTCACGAATAGAGGCCTGAAAGTTCCAGACCACACCCCGTATGTTAGGTTAATCAGTCCCTCCGGGAAGATATGGGAATGGGGTGACAGCGGATCATCGTCATCGATCAACGGTAACGCATCGGAGTTTGCCGAAGTCGTCACACAAGTTCGTAATGTTCAAGACACGAAGCTAAAATCCGAGGGCGCAATTGCGAAAAACTGGATGAAAATAGCCCAATGCTTTGCCGGACAGCCTGAAAACCCTCCGCCCAAAGGCAGTAGATTTACGGTGCCGCGAGTAAATTTTGGGGTTTAGCCAACCTTCAAATACATATCTTTAGATGCAATTCAAAAGCTATGAATTTTGCCAGAGTATTAATATTAAAACGGTTGCACTCGGCCTATCTGTCATCATTCCTTTTCTTGTCCACTTGCTTATATTTTTCAATAACTAATAATTTCGACTTGACCTTCAATCCGTTTTGTTGCGCTGGTATTTTCATGCATTTGCAAAAAGATAATGATAGCCCTGCGGGCCTCGCCTTTGCAGTCTCAGCTTATATCCTTTGGGGATTTCTACCGCTGTATATGAAGCTGTTGGATCATATTCCCGCATTGGAAATTGTAGCTCATAGAGTTATTTGGTCTGTCCCTATTGCTGGTTTGGCCTTGCTAGTTATGGGACGTACGTCTAATTTGCGAGCAGCATTGTCTAGCGCCCAAGCAATTTCAATGGGCGCTGTTACAGCGGCTCTCATAGCGGTGAACTGGGGCATTTATGTGTGGGCGATCAGCTCTGGTCATGCCTTAGACGCCGCTTTAGGTTACTATATTAATCCACTATTCAGCATTGCTCTTGGAACTGTGTTTATGGGTGAGCGACCGAATAAATGGCAAATAGTTGCCATTGCTTTGGCGACTTCCGCGGTTATTGTTTTAACATGGTCTGCGGGAAAGCTGCCATGGGTTGCCATCGGACTATTTATGAGCTGGGGATTTTATGCTCTTTGTAAGAAAAAATTGCCAATCGGACCAAACCAAGGTTTTTTACTGGAAATATTGATATTATTACCATTCGCTCTTTTAGTAGCGACCTGGTATGCCGTTCGCAACGAGAGCCATTTGTTCACTTTAAGTTTCCGTGATGGCTTTCTCTTGCTAGGCTGCGGCTTAGTAACAGCAGTTCCTCTAATGCTCTATGCAAATGGTGCTAAACGATTGCGCTTAACCACCATCGCCATATTACAGTACATCGCACCAACTATGATCTTTTTATGTGCGGTATTTGTTTTTGATGAGCCTTTTGGACGGGAGCGTATGATTGCTTTCCCAATGATTTGGCTAGCTTTGATCATCTATTCAGTCTCTCTTATTAATCAAATGAAAAAAGACTTAGCTTAGAGGTTTTTAAGTCTGTTTTCATCAATTTTTTTCTTGTGACGCTGACATTTATTAACAGATAGAAAAAGAAAAAAGCACTAGAAAAAACTAACCTAGTTTGCAGCGACGCGCGGCCGTGTGACGGAGGTGTTATCTATATTGATGTAAAAGCGAATGTTGCGACATCCCATCTGCAAAAATTGCTTAGCTTTAAAATTATTCTTTACGGCGCTACTATTATAATCATTACTTTATTTGAATTAAACTTGGGCAAGGCGTTGGAGATCACAAATGATCGAAAAGACTGAAACTCTACATAACTTTAATCAACAATGCTTTATAGTCACGGGAGGTGCGCAAGGTCTCGGCGGAGCAATCACTCGAAGACTGGCCGCATCAAATGCAACAATTGCCATCTGGGATATAGATGCAGACGCAAGTGCGCAAATGAAAGAACAGCTAGGTAACAATGTCGAAATCTTCGAAGTAGATATTTCAAACGAAACCTCAGTCGAAATGGCTATGGCAAATACGATTGATTGGTCCGGTGTTGTACATGGTTTAGTCAATTCTGCAGGAATAGCGGGGCCGAATACACCGTTAGCTGACTATCCTATCGATGCATGGCGTCAGATTATGCAAATTAACGTAGATGGAACCTTTCTAACCAACCGTGCTGTAGTTCCTCTGTTACAGGCTCAGGGCTATGGTCGTATAGTCAACATATCTTCTGTCGCCGGCAAAGAGGGCAATCCAAATGCGTCAGCATATTCGGCATCAAAGGCTTCGGTAATAGCAATTACAAAATCTTTAGGTAAAGAACTGGCCGAGTTCGACATCGCAGTCAACTGCGTCACACCAGCAGCTGCGCGCACCCGAATTTTTGATCAAATGAGCCAAGACCATATCGATTATATGTTGTCTAAAATCCCCCGCGGTCGTTTCGTCGAACTCGAAGAAACATCAGCAATGGTATGCTGGCTACTATCCTCCGAAAACAGTTTCACTACCGGTAGTGTTTTTGATCTCAGTGGTGGTCGTGCCACGTATTAACTCAATTGACCAAGGTAATCTCTAGTGGGGCACTGTCAGACGAATGGGAACCCTGCCGTGAGACGCATTTTAATGTGGTAGTTGTATTTCATGTCAGTTTAGCTACCGTATTCATGTAACCAAATTTTACGGGGGTATAATAATGCGACATCTTTCAACAATTTTGACTGCGATTAGTCTAATTTGGGCTACGTCGACAGCGGCAGAACCAGCTCTTGGTGTTTGGAAGTCGGAACCTGGAGAAACGGGTGGTTACATCCACGTAGAAATCATACCATGTGAAAATAATTTATGCGGAGTAATCACAGAAGTCGTCGGTAACGACAATCGTTCGATAATCGGCCGTAATATAATCAATAATATGAAGATTAAAGGTAATGGTAAATATAATGGTGGTACTATTTGGGCACCAGATACCGATAAAACCTACAGATCACATATGACACTTGATGAAGACATACTTACTGTTAACGGATGCGTGGCAATGATTTTGTGTCGAGGGCAAAAATGGACACGCCTAGATTAACTTACCCACGGCAACGCACATACGCTAAACCCCCGATAATGCTTCTTAAGCTAACAGGTAATATCACAGGCTATATTTCCTCGACAGAACAACAATCACACCATTGTCTTGGCCCCCTAAAACTGTGCCATTATTTGTTGCGCAAGGGAGTTACGCAGAATGGCACTGAAACGGTATTCGGATGAGGATGCGCTAAAGACATTGCGCGAGATTGATATTCATTTGCATGATGGGTTTAATGTCGGTGTGAACTCTGGGCTTTTTGCTGGCCAGACGATCTTCCATGCGCACATACACTTGATCCCACGGAGAGAGGGTGATGTCGTTGATCCTAGAGGTGGCGTCAGAGGTGTGATCCCAAGTAAGCAAGGGTATTAGACTTGAGGCGCTGGGCTTTCGCTTCATGCGGTACACAAATCAGGTACACTTTCGGTACACAAAAATACAAGCGACCCGTTTTTAAATATTGTATTTAAACAATAAATATACAATAAACGCTCCCTACCGCTGGAGCCATTTAAAACAACACCTTAGAGAATTTCGCGGGTGTTTTTTTATGCGTACAGCTAAATTAGCTCGTGATTTATATAAGTATTCAAAAAATGTGGCTCTAACGAGCCTAATACCTTGTGACCCTTGAATAAGGGCCTCTAACGCCGCATTGCATGCAAGCACCAACTGATTTTGTGCTGTCAGATATATCAACCTTCGTATCGAATAGAGGGAACACCCTAGTCTATGAGCAAAAAACCAGGAGTTACTCCGCTAGATCAGCGACGCAGTCTATTTTGAATATTGAGACGCGCGTAGAGGTGGAGTTGGCGTGATGCAAAATTATTCCGGCAGCATCACTTTATGAGACCAAGATATCAGCAGCATAAACACAGCAATTTTCAGCCGGTAACTGTAGTTCCACACGGTCCACCGGTACGGCTATATCTCGCTCGACCTTAACTTTAGTGACATGCCCTTCAAACACTGCAGTCACGAGTTTGTAATTGCCCATATCTTCCACCCGTTGCACGTGAGCGGTAAACGTATTTGCGCCTTTTGCTTCGACAATTCGGATGTACTCAGATCGGATACCCAACTTTAATGGCGCTGATCCAACTTTGGACAAATCTGTGCCGGTCATGATCTCTGCACTGCCAATTGACAGCATATATCCCCCAGAGGCCTGACAATCAAAAAAGTTCATCGCGGGCGCGCCAATAAAATAACCAACAAAGGTCGTTTTGGGTCGATCAAACAGCTCAGCGGGGGAGCCCACTTGCACAATTTTCCCAGCATCCATGACAATGATATTTTCGGCAAAAGTCATGGCCTCATTCTGATCATGGGTCACATAAATCAACGTAGAGCGATATTTTTGATTGATTTCTTTCAGTTGACGACGCAGGCGAAATTTCAAATCTGGATCAATAACCGTAAGCGGTTCATCCATCAAAACTGCTGCTACATCATCGCGCACCAATCCACGCCCCAGTGAGATCAGCTGTTTTTGATCCGCGGTCAATCGGCTAGCCGATTTTTTCAGCAACCCCTGCAGACTTAACGCCTCGGCCACTTCCTGGACTTTAGCATCAATCACCGATTTTTCATAATTCCGGCATACCAAGGGAAAGGCCAAATTTTGCTTAACGGTCATTGTGCCGTAAATTACCGGGAACTGAAATACTTGCGCAATATTACGCTCAGACGTAGACAGTGTAGTCACATCCACACCATCAAAAAGCAGTTTCCCCTCTGAGGGTTGCACGATACCAGACATGATGTTGAGCATGGTCGTTTTACCACAGCCCGAGGGTCCTAAAATCGCATAACGGCCGCCATCAACCCAGGTCATATTAAACGGGTCCAACGCATAGTTCATATCCGCCGCCTGCGGATTGTACGAATGCGCAATATTTTTCAGTTCAATTTCAGCCATTATTTCAGTCCGCCATAGGGTGAAGATTTCAATCTTCCATCCGTTGCAAATGCATAAAGATGGGTGGTATCAAATTGCGCTGACACGGTCTCACC
>Ga0206127_1001121_pt1 | contig 30001 bp, 33 predicted proteins | sample Helgoland_Spring_6_FD_148646 | JGI IMG/M metagenome (GOLD analysis project Ga0206127, IMG submission 148646) | Pelagic subsurface seawater microbial communities from Kabeltonne, Helgoland, North Sea - Helgoland_Spring_Bloom_20160419_1 | ecosystem: Environmental > Aquatic > Marine > Epipelagic ...
CCACGTTAATATAGAATAAAATAATTGAATAAAATCGGTTGCACTGCCATACTGATTAGTCTGTGGTATTTGGTCTACAATCATCTGAAGCTTTCTCATTAGAGTGATAATTTTATTATAGAACTCACTGTTCCATATAGTTTTTTTACTTCTTGCCTGAGTCATTAACTTATATATATTAGCATAAACCGCAGCATTTCTAGTAATATCATTTGTATTACTGCCATTTAAACATAATACTCCATTCTTAGTTAAATTAATTGATTTATAGTACTGGTCTAAAATATGTTGATTCGATACAACTGCATATAATGGAGCATTTAACCAACAGTGATTGTTTCCATTATTATTAGCATCATTTGTTAATTTTAATGGGTCAAGGTTTCCATTTTCAGTTCCAGTTCCAGTTCCAGTTCCAATTTCATTTTCATTTCCATTTCCATTTCCAGTTCCAGTTCCTGTTTCAGTTTCAGGTTTACTTTCATTATCAGTTTCACTTAAACTTAATTTACCAATTGTAATAGCATCCAGTATATTAAAATTGTTATCAGGATTTAAAGACCCATCTGTTAAAATATGCATTGGGGTTTCTAGTAATTTACCTATTACTTGATCTGCTATATCACCAATAAAATTTGGTGGCATTTCATTTAATATTGATGTCATATATATTATATATTAATCTTTTTTATTTTTTCTTTTTCCGTTTCTTTTTCTTTTTCCGTTTCTTTTTAACAACTGTCCAATTATTTTGTTCATTACTATCTGTAGGTTTTTCTACAATAGATTCAATTATATCAGTGATAATATCTGGTCTTTCAATAATAGCAGTTATATTTTCTTCTACTGTAATTGATTCTTCTACTTCTGATTCTTCACTAGTTTCATTACCATCTTCTATTTTTTTAACTAATATATTGAATGGATCTTTCTCTTCAATTTTCTCTTCAACCACTTCTAACTTAATATCTTTATTAATGTAGGTTAAAGCTAATTTTAATTTATTTAGGTATCTTTTCAAATAAGTTGAATGAAATGAAATATAAAAATCAATATAATTCACATATAGTTTAATCTGGTTTCTAACAGTTAGAATATCATTTTCAAGAGTAATAACAAAATTATTAATACTAATACCAGAGTTTTGACTTTTTTTATAAGTGGCTAATTCAATTTCTTTCTCTACACAATATTCAGCCATGATTGAAATAAGTCGAAGAATATCCTTATATAAATTACTAATTTTTTCAAAACCATAATCTTTAAAAATATCTAGATTATCATATTTTTCAAAAGTTTTTAAATCAGTTAGGGTTTTTTCTAAGTTCTTGTGAATAATATTTTTCTTAACATATTTAATTATTATTTTTGATAATTTATAATAATTAGAATAAATCCTATTCACAACTAATTTGTAGTATTTATCAAGATCTTTCTGATCATATTTTAATATTATTTTTTGAAAATGAAAAGTATCTAATCCAATTAGAAAATCAGCTTTTCTATTTTTTTCAATTATTGTATTATAGATTTTTTCTAATTGATTTATTTTTTGAGATATTTTATTATTACAAATATTAATATTATTTTTAATAGTTAAAATAGATTTAAAATTATTTCGTAATGAATTAAGATCCATATAATTTATATAAAGAAAAACAAATAATTTATATCTAATGTCAGAAAATACAGAAAATATAATTAATATATGGAAGGAACAAGATGAAAAAATATTAGTAGACTGGGCAGATAAGGCAACATGTTATCGTTGGTTACATAATAGAGCACATGCCAAGTTTTCTTGTAGAAATATGTGGTTTACAATTCCCGTAATTATAATATCTACATTAACAGGAACTGCTAATTTTGCATCTCAACATATTCCAACAGATTATCAAAAATACTATTCAATGGGTATTGGTGGTTTTAATATTTTTGCAGGAATTGTTACAACTATTTCTCAATTTCTAAAAATATCAGAATTAAATGAAGCCCATAGGGTTAGTAGTATTGCATGGGCGAAGTTTAATAGAGCTATAAAAGTTGAATTAGCAAAGGCACCCGATGATAGAGATGATCCAAAATTAATGTTAAAACGATGTAATGAAGAATATGATAGATTAATTGAAACAAGTCCTAATATACCAACATCTACATTAAAATTATTTAAAATGTCTTTTGGTGATCGTAAATATGGTGTATTTAGATTAGTTACCTCTGTACTTTGCTGTAATTGTAAGAAATTAACAGATGAAGACGAAAGTGAATTAATTAAATTTATGAAAGTAAAAGAACACGAACTTAAATTAAAGAAATTTGCAAGGGTTGCAAAACCAGAAATATGTGATATTCTTGTTAGCGTAGATGAATTCAAATATAAAGAAAATGATTTATCGTCTAGGAATATTAAAATAGTAACAAACAAAGATAGAATTACAAAACATAAAAAAGAAATTAAGGAATATATTACTCAGTTTGAAGAAGCACAGTCTAGGAAACCTACAAAGGAAGAATTAAAAGAACAATTTTCTGAATTAATTAATTCAAAATATCTATCTGTTATTTTAACCGATTTATATCCTGTCAAAGTATTATAATTAAATAATATTAGAAAAATTAACATATGGTGTATTTCTATTTAATCCTATAATTTTATGTTTTTCATAATCTATATCTAATTGGTAAATAATTAATTCGTCATAAAATCTATCTGAAATATAAGATTCGTATATTTTTAGATGATTGTCATAATTAATTGATTCAAACCTTCGAATCTTACCATTTTTATCATAGTGTGGACATTCAGACGGAAATATATTAAAAGATATTAATTTAATTCCTGGATTTGCTTTTTTAATAGTGATAGCTTCTCCAATCATACCTTCTAAATAATTATTTCTATTTTTACTATAACTGCTACACACGTATTTAACACATACACCTAGAATATATTTATTAGTTATCTTATCAAATACAACAATATCAGTATTTTTACTACCACGGGCATTACATGCTGGAATAAATGTATCGGCTGATAATACATATCGACTCTCTTCATAAAAAGATGACAACTGATTTTTAATCCACTTATGTATAATATTAACTTTGCCATTACTTCGTGATGTTGTTTGTAGATATTTACTATAGGATCGTTGTATCATCGTTAGGAAACTAATTTGTTCATTCATTAATCTAGTATGATATATTTTTTTGAATAGTCGAGTAGACATAATATAAATAGAATAAAATTATTTATATTAAAAATAACTTCATTTTTTGTATAATTATTTGAATTTTTTTCCTAACATTATAAATATATGGTATTCTTTGAACCAGCAGATTTAAAAGAAGTCTGGGGTGAAAATTTCACATCAGATATACACAATCAACAAAAAAAACAAGAACAAGAAGTAGAGAGGCAACATAAGAAAATGGAACCATTTAATGATCGTTTTTATGAACAGAATATAGAAGGCTTTGATACAATGTTGGATATTTATGAAAATATGAAAACATCAAAAAAAGACAAAAGAGACGAGAAAATAGAATCTTTTTCAAATATTGATTTTGAAGAAGATAATAATGATCTAATTTTATTAGTTTTATTAGGTATTTTTATAATTTTTGTTCTAGATTCTAGTATTAAAATTAGATTACGTTAAGTTTACTTATTTTTGTAGAGTAAGCCTTTGACGGGTACATATTCATTTATAAATCTGTATTTCTCCTGTGGAGTTGTATCAATTGATATATTATTTACCTTAACTGGGTTTTTATTATATGTTATCATTTTAGGTTTAATTTTTTCGTATTTTTTATTGGTTTTTCTAAAACCATCATATTTCTTTGTATCACCATAGTTCCAACATACAAAGATATAACAAGGATTAATGAATTTAGCACTAAATCCATTATCTATTAAATGTTGTACCATAAAATCAGAACAAATAGCTGCATTAAACAGTGGTTCACCAAAAATATATTCTGGTATAGTAAAACTACAGTAGGTCGCCTCTGTTCCTGAACAGCTTTTAATTTTAAGATAACAGCGTTCTAGTATTTTCTTATACGTGCTAAACTTAACCCTGTCTCTGTTATGTCGTTGTTGTTGTATTTGATTAACATTAATAGAGTAGTAGTCGTCCATATAGTTATTTATTAGAATTTAAAAACGAAATACATACTAATTTAAATTATAAGTATTGATACATCTAATGTATTCTTTTGATAATGGTAATATTCAATTATATACTCTAATATTGTCTACTAATAGGAGAATAGGCATGGGGTGGAGATGTCTAAAAGAACGTTCTAACATTACTGATCTTATTAAAGTATATTTAGATAAAACAAAAATAAATGCAATAATAAAACTACAATCAATGTGGCATAAGCATAGCTATTTTAGTGATAATCGTCGAATTATCAGATTTAATAAATATTCATCAAATCTATCACTTAAAAAAAGACAATGGATACACTTAGGTGCGTGTCATGTAAAGTTCCGAAATGGAATTGCGTATATTAAGTATAAAATACGTCATCGACTAGGACCATTGACCTTTGATGAACATTTTAGTGTAGATGTTCCTAAATAAAAAGGATACGGTTAATGGACTACAAGTTATACTTACTTTTATAACCACACTTCACCACAATGAACCAAGATTTGGAACTTCGATTTCGACGTCGAACTGGTTTAGTCGATCCATGTGCCGATCCACGTGCAATACAGTTTAGATTACACCTTGTTTCATCCAAGGAACGGGCAATACGCTATGATGCAGATGTACCGCCGTTAGCTATTGAGTTTGACTCCCTCGATTTGCGTCGACTGTCAAATATTCAATCTCAACGGTATCAGCGTCGACTGGATTCAACTGATGAACAGTTGACCCGAGACAAGGTCTTGAAGTTATGTACTTTAATGGAACAAGCCCGTTCCAAGGCGTTAACAGATGCAATTGAAGCTGCATTTTCAGCAGCAGCTGAAGCACAACGATCTGCATACTCGTGTCCTTCAGTAGAAATCCCCAGATACGAAGAAAGCTATAAATTGCCTTCCGGTACGGGCATTGTTACTGGATCACTTCTAGCACCATGTGGTGTTCACTACACCCCTTTTTCTCCTGATACTGAACGTATTACTCTGAAAAAAGACAGTGGTGTATGTTCTATATCATAGAAAACACTACGTCTTCTATGAAGATCATTATAAATTCATTTAAAATATAAAACATACTTATAATATTATGTCATATCAACATTTAGTAATAAGTGGAGGTGGAATGAAGGGTTATATTGCACTTGGTTCATTAATATCTATAAATAATTATTATAATTTGAATAAGTTTAAATCATATATTGGTACGTCAGTTGGTTCATTATTATGTTTTTTATTATCGATTGGTTACACTGTTGAAGAAGCTAAACAAATATTTATAAATATAGATATTACTGATTATTTAGTACCAGATTTATTAAATATAATAAATGTGTATGGGATATGTTCAACTGAAAATGTTAAAAAAATATTAATGTCAGTTGGAAAACAAAAAAATATACCGTATGATTGTACTTTTAAGGAGCATTATAAAATAACAAAAAAGAAATTAGTAATAACTGGTTCAAATATTAATACACAAAAAACAGAAATATTTTCAAAAGATAAAACTCCGAATATGTCAATTTATACAGCATTATTAATTTCTATTGCACTGCCTTTATTATTTCAACCAATTAAATATAATGGTTTTTTTTATGTGGATGGTGGTACATATTTAAATTATCCTATTGAAATATCGGATGATATTAATCAAACACTTGGTATTATATTAGGAATGTCTAGAACAGAAAATATAAATGATTTTATGAAATATATTGGTGTATTAATGGGGGGTCAAGGAGATAGTTTTAATTTATATAATAAATATAAAGATAGAACAATTGATTTATCGATTATAGATGTAAATTCGATAAATTTTGATTATAATATGTTAGAAAAACACAATATGTTGAATCAGGGATTTGAAGAAACTGAAAAGTTTTTCCTTAATAAATTTAGATTAATGAAATTAAAGGTTATTTTTAATAAAATCAAGAAGTCCCTTAGCAGTTCTCTCACCAGTGTGAGCGATGTGGTCGCCACTTAATCCTGTTGGATATAATCTGATATCAGGGTATCCAGTAACACCGTGTTGTTTAGCAAGATCCTTGTGTTCATCACAGTTAACTGCTAATAAAGAACAAGCTGGATTACTTTTAGCTGCTTCTGCAAAAGGTTTGAATGCTTTCTTTGACCATCCACACCATGGAGCATACCACATACATAATGTAGGAGCACTTTCAGCCTTTTTAATTAAAGCTTTGCCTTCTGGTAATTTTCCAGCAAAAGTTTCAAAACCAACTGATCCACTAAGATCACCAATATGTCCTGACAATTTAATACCCATAAAATTTCTAGGAGCAAAGAGTGAAATTAAAATTACACCAATAAAAACAACACATAAGATTTTGCAATTTTTGGAAAGCTTGTTTAAATTAAGTTTCATTATATTATATATATTATATAATATTATAAATGATAATATTAATTGGATTTCCTAAATCTGGAACTAGTTCATTTCAAACTTTATTTACAAAACTTGGTTATAAATCAACACATTGGAAATATAAAGGAAACTATATTGGAACTATTATTAAATATAATAAAAATAATAATAAACCATTACTATCAGGGTTAAAATCACTTAATTGTATTACACAAATGGATGTATGTATATCTAATACACATTGTTATTGGCCACAATTAGTAGATTATAAACAACTATATTATGAAAATAAAGATTCTATATTTATTTTAAATAAAAGATCTCCTGAAAAAATACTGGGTTCTATGAAAAGATGGGGGAAAATGAATGAAAGATTATTTACATATAATCCAGAATTAATACAAGATAAAACAGACAATGGATTAATTAATTATATAAATAAACATTTTAATGAGGTTGAATTTTTTTTTGAAGAAGAAAAAGATGCTAAATTTATATCATTTGATATAGAAAATGATAATATATCTAAATTAAAAAAATATATTGATATAAAAGATTTTAAAAATTTACCACATTCAAATAAAAATAAAAATAAATAATATATGATTAAGATATTTGGAGATTCACATTCAAGGGTATTCAAAAAAATAAAAATAAATAATTATAAAATTGATTGTACATCTATATCTGGTGGAACTATTTCAGGACTTCCAAAAAGAATATCTACTCTTCAAATAAGAAATAAAATAATTGAGTATTTAGAAAAAAATAATCCAAATATTTTAATTTTAAAATTTGGTCAAGTAGATATTGATTTAAGATATTATTATAAATTAATTACTAGTGATAAAGTAATTGATAAAAATATTTATATAGATGATATTATTTTAAAATATCAACAATTTATAAATATAATTTTAAAATATATTGATATTAATAAAATAATAATTTATGGTATAAATCCACCTGCATTAAAAAGTAAAAAATCTTTTTATATATATACAAAAAGAATTATTTCTTACAATGGTTATGAAAAATTATATAATAATATTGAAACGATTCAGGAAAGAACACGGTTTTCAAAATTATTTAATAATAAATTAAAAAAATTATGTATAATTAATAAAATAAAATATCAAGAAGTATTTGATGAATTATTAGGTCCTGATAAAATTATTTCAGATTTTTATACTAATGATAATGACCATCATTTAAAAGGTATTGAGAATGATAATAGTAATTTTGAACCAATTAATAATATTTTTAGAAATTCTCTTAGTATAATATATAATGATACCTAAAATAATTTGGTTATGGTGGGAACAAGGATGGGATAATTCTCCATATATTTGTTCATATACAATTAAAAGTTTTAAAAAAATGAATCCAAGTTTTAAAATAAATCTTGTTAGTCATAAAAATTTTAATAAATATATAGATAATAAATATAATTGGATATTTAAGTGTCAGGGTGGTGCATTTAGGGCTGATTTAGTACGATTATTATTATTACAAAAATATGGAGGTGTTTATGCTGATGCTGCTACATTTTGTTGTGTTAATATTTTAGATTTTATGAAAGAAATTAATTTTAATGATTTTTGGACATTTGATATTAAAAATTTTAATAAGAAACCAGATTGTAGAACACTTGGATCTTGGTTTTATATAAGTATGCCAAATACATATATTATAAATACATTTACAGAAAAATTTTTAGAAGTTGCTAAAAAAAATCCTATACGTCATATATATTTATTACATCATACAACAATGACAAAATTAATTAATACTGATGCAAAATTTAAATTATGGTATGATAATATCAAAAAAATAAGTGCGTTTCAAAATAGAATAGATGCTAAATTATTAAGATGTCCAGTAGAACAAAAAATTAATGATCCTGATTGGTTTCATCCACAAAACATAGAATTAATGATTAAAAATAAAGAATTTAAAATACTTAAATTAAGACATAGAAATTCAGGAACACCAGAACAATTATTAAAAGATGGTACTATTTTTAGATTACTGATAGATACATATTTAAAAGATTAAGTTGTATAATTTTGATATTCATCATAAGTTTTTTGTGTTATAAAATTATATTTTAAAAGAGATTTTAAAGCTTTATAATCAGTATTTTCATAAAATTTTTTTATATTATCAATCGCTAATTTTGATAAATACTTATTATTTTTATTTTTATTTTGACGAATAGGATTATTATTTATATTCATATTTAGTAATTTATTTATTTTTTTTAAATCATTATTCATATTTTCTAGTGTACCAACAAATATTATTTTATTATGATTATTTTCTATAAATTTTCCATTATATAAATACCATCCAATACCTTTATAAATATGTTCTAAATTATAGTTCATCAATTCATGTGCTAATTTTTTAATTTTATTATTAGTACTTGTTAATGATTCTGCTAAATTATTTGGTGTTTTTAAAAAATTAATTTAAAAATCATATCTTGATGTAAATGCATAATTCTGTTTCATTTTTATTCTTTGTGGTGCCAAACAATTATTTAGATTTAAATTATTAATATTTAATTTAGTAGTATCTGTATGAATTATATTATAAGAAAAATAAAAAGCTGAAACAAATCTTTTTATTGGATTTCTAATCCAAATAATATATTTATCATTTAATTGATAATTTCTAGAATGATGATATTCATTTAATTTAAATTTTTTTCCTATAAATGTACCTCCACATTTACCAATATGAATTAATTTAATATTTTTCATTATATATTAAATTTATTTAAAGTTACATAACCATACAATTATATATAATTCTATGGCTACAATTGGAATTGATTTAGGGACAACATATTCGGCAGTTGGTATTTATAAAAATGGTTCAGTTGAAATAGTACCAAATGAAAATGGTAATCGTACTACTCCATCATATGTATCTTTTTCTAATAATGAAAGATTAATTGGTGATAGTGCTAAAAGTGGTGCAGTACGAAATTATAAAAATACAGTTTATGATGCTAAACGATTAATTGGACGATCATTTACTGATGCAAAACTAGTCGAAGACATTAAACAGTTGACATTTAAAGTAGTAAATGATAATAATCAACCAAAAATAAAGGTTAAATATAATGATGAAGATAAACTTTTTAGACCAGAAGAGATTTCATCTATGATTTTATCTAATATGAAAGAGATTGCTGAAAGTTATTTGGGAACAGAAGTTAAAAATGCAGTCATAACAGTTCCTGCATATTTTAATGATAATCAAAGACAAGCAACAAAAAATGCAGGTTCAATTGCCGGATTAAATGTTCTACGAATTATTAATGAACCAACAGCCGCAGCAATTGCTTATGGATTAAATGATGAATCAGATGAAGAAAAGAATATTCTAGTATTTGATTGTGGTGGTGGAACATTAGATGTTACATTATTAACAATTGATAATGGATTATTTGAAGTAAAAGCAACTGCTGGTGATACACATTTAGGTGGTGAAGATTTTGATAATATATTAGTCAAATATTTTATGAAAGATTTTAAAAAGAAAACCAAATTAGATATGTCTAAAAGTAAAAAAGCAATTGGAAAATTAAGAAAAGCGTGTGAAACAGCAAAACGAACCTTATCAACTGCTACATCTGCAACTATTGATATTGATTCATTGTTTGATGGCGAGGATTATAATAATAATATTACACGAGCAAAGTTTGAAAATCTTTGCAGTGAGCATTTTGAAAACTGTTTACGACCAGTTAATCAAGTATTAATTGATTCTGGAATGAATAAATCACAAATACATGATATTGTTTTAGTTGGTGGTTCAACACGAATCCCTAAATTACAACAGATGTTATCAAATAAATTTGATGGAAAAAGTTTATGTAAATCAATTAATCCAGATGAATGTGTCGCGTATGGTGCAGCAGTACAAGCGGCAATGTTGTCAGGTGAATCAGATGAAAAATTAGATCAGATATTATTACTTGATGTATCACCTCTTAGTTTAGGATTAGAAACTGCTGGTGGAGTAATGACAGTATTAATTCCTAGAAATAGTACAATTCCATGTAATAAGAAACAGGTATTCTCAACGTATGTTGATAATCAACCAGCAGTAACAATTCAAGTATATGAAGGAGAGCGGAGTATGACAAAGGATTGTCATCAGTTGGGTGAATTTAAATTAGGTGGAATACCACCGGCACCAAGAGGCACACCACAGATTGAAGTAACATTTGATGTTGATGTAAATGGAATATTAAATGTTTCAGCATTGGATAAAATAACAAATGTTAAAAATAATGTAACTATTCAGAATAACAATAGTAGATTAACACCACAAGAGATTGAAAATATGTTAGAGGAAGCAAATAAATTTAAAGAAGATGATGAGAAAAATAGACAAACAGTTAAATCTAAAACAGATTTAGAAAATTATGTATATAATTTAAATAATAGTTTACCAAATATAGATGCTAAACTTGGTAATGATGAAAAGAAAATATTACAAACAATTATAACAGAAACTTTAGAATGGATTGAAGAAGAGAAGAGAGAAAAAGAAGCATATGATAGTAAAAAAGAGGATGTTGAAATGGTAGTAAAACCAATTATATCAGCAGTTTATAATTAAGTTGAGTTGAGAAATGATAATAATCCTTCTAAATTAGATGAATATTGACAACAAAGTTCATTAACTTCTGCTGGTGAATATTTGTCATCGATATTTACATCTAATGAAACTGGATTATCTAAATCAAATAGATATGTAATCATTCGTTCAACTTCTTTTGTTTTACATTTAGTTAATTCAATAACTAAATCCATTCTACCTGGTCGAATTAGAGCGGGGTCTAATTTATCAACATGATTTGTAGTCATAACAAAAATAGCACCAGTTACTTCAACTAGTCCATTAAAGATATTTAACCAATCTTGAAGTGTCACACCTTTTTTCTTTTTTTTACTAAAATCATCTCGTTTAGATGATAGTTCTGTTACGATTGTAGATTCTTCTGTGGATGACTGATATTCTCTTTTTAAAAAGATATCGTGTCCATCGGCTTCTGGAATAACAAAGATTAAGTCCTTAGGACTAATTTTCTTACCATTTTTAATATTTGAATAAAATATTTTTTGTAAATCTGGTAATGTCATTGATTCATCGAATGAAATCATACAGATATGTCGTTTAGTTTCATTAGCAAGTGCTTTAATGAAACTAGTTTTACCTGTTCCAGGTGGTCCAAATAAACACAGTCCAAACGTGTATGGTTTACCTTTCGATACATAAACTGCTTTATTTTCATTAAAATATTGTAACCGTTGTTTAATTGTCAGATCTGTTTGATATGGTAAAATTAGGTTATTAAAGGTGATAGCTGATTCATTGTCAAAAATCTGGTAATCACAATCATCTTCATCAGACTCTTCTGATGTGGACAAATTATTCCAAGAAAGAATCTTAAGAGATGTACCAAAGGCTTCTTTGTTTTTCTTATCTTCATAAATATCAATAATATTTTTGAGAAAGGATGAAATATTTTGCTGAGATAATGTATCTGAATAAATATGTAATTTAACATGTTTTAATTCAATATAATTAGTTGATTCAGCCAAGTCTAAGTCAGTTTCGGTTGAATAACAATAAATATCATCCTTTAATTTAAGAGTATTTTTCATAATAGGAATAATAATATTCGTATTATCATTTATACTATCAAAGAAATATCCACTTCTACGTTTATCACATTGAATAATATCTTTTACATTACAGTTTTTAATAATAAAATCATAAATAGCTTGTAGTGCGGTATTTGCATTGGTTTCTTCCTTTCCTTTTAAGCCAATTCCAATAGTATAACTATATGTAATAATTTTTCGATACTTATACCAGTATGATTTAACCCATTTAATTAATCTAGTAAATAGATTATTTACATTGAAATCAATAATTGATTTGAATAAAAATATACTTTCAATTACTTTCTGAACAGGTGAGCTATTTCCTTTTAATAATGTGGATAACACAAGTAAGCTACTTGGATCTACCATTGTTTAATAATATTTATGTAAAATATTATTAATATTTATTTTCAATTTTAAATCTAAGTCGTTTAGTTGGAGTATGCGAGACCGCCCATACCACTCATGATACGAAGTACATTGTAGTTGGTAGCGTATACACGGATCTTGGAGCCGACATTGTGGCCTGTACCTGAACCTCCTGCCTGACCGGCTGCCTTAGGTGTGAGCTGAAGCTGGAGAACAGCGGAGTCGATACGAGACATATTGCATGTTCCGGAAGGCTGGTGTTCCTCGGGCTTGAGGGCGAACGAGTATACGTTAATACCTGTGGCTGGGACATTGGTGTGATGCTGGTATGGCTGTACAAGGTTGAAGTATGAACCGAGGCGTTCCTGGAAGCGATCGTGACCGTTAAGCTGGAGTTTGGCACGGATAACTGGGTTACGGCCAGCACGGACTGGGCCAATACCTGCGTGGTCAACACCCTGACCAGCATCAGTGGTTCCCATGTTAATGGCTGAACCAGAGGTAGCGACTGAACCTGGGCCATTGGCTGCCCAGTTACCGCCAAGTGCGGCTTGAAGCTGAGCTTCAGTTAAACCTAATTCTGCGGACATTGCTCCGACGTTAATATTTGAGGCACCACCGAAAAGTGCTGCTGCCTGGCCAAGATTACTTCCTGCACCAAGAAGAAGTGGGAAACTCTCTGCGGCGAAGCCGGATTCGATATTACCGTCACGGTCAACATCGTCGGTGTAGTTGCTCCACTGCTTCCATTCCTGTGAAACGTCATCTCTCTGGACTACCCAGACAAGCTCTTTGCATGGGTGGTTGAAATTAAGCTTAACTTTGACGTTTGTTGAGGTTACTGATTCATCACCAGTGAACTGAAGCTGTTCGATGAGGTATTCGTGTGAAACCTGTGCGAATCTGCGACGCTCGTCAGTGTCAAGGTAGATGTAATCTACGAAGAGGGATGCGTACTGAAGTGGTGGAACACAGATGCATTCCGCACCACTGTTGCCAGCTGCACAGTTCTGGACACAGCACATACCAGTGCCATCTCCCTGTGAGTTAACAAGGTAGCATTCTTCTTTGTTACGGAACTCCATGTTGATGCGGACTTCATGGTACTGAAGGGCAATAAGTGGGAGTGCGAGACCGGGGTTACGGCAGAACCAGAACTGAAGTGGTACATAGAGGGTTGTTGCCTCAACTTTTTTGAGACCGGCACCGGTAAGAAGAAGGTTGTTACCAACCATGTTATCGTAACCAACCTGGTGACCGGGTTCCTGGGTGAGTTCATTCCAGATATTGAGCCAATCACCGTAGTGTTTGTCAATTCTCTGGCCACCAATCTCTACTTCTACACTACGGATAAGAGCGTGTCCGATGTAGTTAACCCATCTGAAGTAGCACTGATCACTGTCACTATTACCACTTGAGTTTGATACAGATGTTACGACACCACTGTTGGCGCTGCGAGTTGGTACATTAACTTCTGGAAGAGTTACCTGAAGGTATACACGGTGGATTAAATCACCGTTTCTGCTAATTGTGCATGTTACTTTGCGACCGAAATCGACCTGACCGTTGAAAGTCTGTTCAATGGACTCCATTGCGAAGTTTGTGTGGCGTCTGTAGACGACTTTCCAAAATGTAATCTGGGGGTTACCTGTGAGGTAAACATCCTGTGCGCCATAAGCTACTAATTGCATTAATCCTCCTCCCATTTGTATTTATACTATAGGTTTAGAAAAAAAATTTACCTAAAACGCATAAAATAATTTTATTTTATTTATTTATTTAGGTTGCTTACACTTGTCAACTATTTTTTCAAAATATTTTAAAAATTTTTCATTATTATTAATTTTATTATTTTGTTTTGTGAATTCATACATTTTATTATTAATTGTAATATGATTTTTATTATCTTTATTTTTAATTTGTTTAACCTCCCAACCGTCTTCTAATGCGGTAAATATAAGTTTTGTTATTTTTTCATTCGGCAGTTTAATATTACTCATTGTTATAATTCTATTATTAGAATAAACAAATAATTCTTTAACGAATATAAAGAAGTTCAAATATAATATAGTATAATGTCAACTTTTAAATTAAAAAGTGATAAAATCTATAAAAATACTAATAGAATTACGTTAGATGCAGAACATGAAAAGAAAATCAACTATTTCAAAGAAATTAAAAATAAAAATATCTTATTAAAACAAGAATATAAAAAAATCAAAATTGAATATGAAAAATTAAATAATATAAAACCTAAACTTTTAACAGATGTACAATTAAAAAGGAAATTGTGTCTAAGACATAAATTAAAAGATTACAGAAAAAAGATTAAATCTATTGACAACAATACTGAAATGAATGAATATTATACTAATACAGCTCCAATATTATATCAATATTATGAAAATATTAATAATTTTAAAGTAAAAGATGAAATAAAGATGACTGATATAAAAAAAAATAGTATAATTAATTATTTTAATGAAGATGATGGAGATGATGAAGATGCTGATAAACAATCGCCGTCTAATAAAAATAATAAATTAAGTGAATTAATGAATTATGGTGAATCATTTCAAAAAGCTAAATTACTAAATAAATATTTAACTGTTACAGATAAAAATTATATAAAAAAAAATAATTTAGAAAAATCAATTCTTATTTGTGAGAAATGTAATGAGGAACGTATAATTATAAAAGATGAAGGTTATGTTGTTTGTAATACATGCGGACATGTATCTACTATTTATCTAGAATCTAATAAACCTAGTTTTAAAAATCCACCACCAGAAATATCATATTTTGCATATAAAAGAATTAACCATTTTAATGAAATACTTGCACAATTTCAGGGAAAAGAGTCTACTGAAATACCACAAGAAGTGTATGATAAATTAATAATTGAAATTAAAAAAGAAAGAATTCAAAATATGGCCTTATTAAATGATAAAAAAATTAAAGAATACCTAAAGAAATTAAAATTAAATAAATATTATGAGCATATTCCTCATATCATAAATCGATTATGTGGATTACCTCCTCCTGTATTAAGTCCTGAAATAGAAGAGAAATTAAGATTAATGTTCAAAGAGATACAAATTCCATTTAGACAAGTTTGTCCTAGTAATAGAAAAAATTTTTTATCCTATTACTATGTTTTACATAAGTTTGTTGAACTATTAGATATTGATGAATTAAAATTCAGTTTTCCTCTATTAAAAAGTCGTGAGAAATTACATGAACAAGATAAAATCTGGAAACAAATCTGTAATATTCTAAAATGGGAATTTGTTAGAAGTATCTAAGATTTTGCAGACATTATTTCGGAACTACTCTCACTGATTTTGTTTGATAAATGAGAACTAAATAGATTTGATATTCCACTCATACGATTTTTATTCTTTGATCTTCGACTTGCAGGATTTAAACTTTTTAATATTGCACTGATTTTTCGTCCAATACTTATTGGTTCAGTTTCTGATGTAGTTCCAGTATTAGTATCCTTAGTATTTATATAATCTAAATGGGGTAAAAGAAAGAATATATAATTGGTGATAAAATTACTAAGAGTGTTTGATTTAGTATTATTGGTTATTGAAAATAAATTTTTTGATTCACTTGAAGATGGACTTAAATTAAATATTGATGAAAGTATATTAATACCAAGCGATAAAACTATAACAATAACAATAGCTAATATTTCTATGGTTGAATAACTAGAAGATTTATTCTTATCTTTATTATCTTCATTACTTGGCCAAAATATCATAAGTGATGTCATTGCCACTGTTAAAAGTACTGTTACTGCAATTAATCCAATTAAAAGTCCTGTATTTGAATAACAGTTTCGGAACAATAAAACTGCTAGTATACTTAAAATAATAAGCATTGGTATAAATCCAAATCCAAATAATTTTAATTTTTTCTTATTATCACAATTAATATCACAATGTTTACTATCAATCATACATTTATTTTTAAAGAAATTGCCATTTGTTAATGAATTAAATATACTTGTAAAACCTCCTAAGGATGATAGGGCTCCAATAACCAGTGAGAGTAGTCCCCCTAAGAATATACTAAAAATTAATGATTTTGTCGATGAGCTTGTCGATGGTGTTGAGGATAACAGTCTCTTTATGAGGCTTAATATAGATTTTCCTGAAAATATAAAAGATAATAAATAACCAATTATTATAATATATAGTATATTTTCAGTAACTAAGAAACTATGTTGTTGTTTATTTAGATTTTGTTTCATAAACATATTTAAAATAAGTTTACCAATTGAATAAAGTAAAATAAAAACACCACTTTTAATTATAAAGGTTGAAATATTTTTTAAAAGTTGGCTGGTTCTTGTTACATAGTAAAGTACTAAATTTAATATTGAAAAACTTAAAAGAGTTTTTGGTAATAAAACAATCATAATTACACTACAAATAAAAATGTATATATTATTTATTGTTTTTCCACCCCCAACCCATGTAACAATTGTCCATATACAAAGAAATAATATTGCTGCTGCGAAAAATATCCAGAATTGTCTGGCATTTATACCATCAGATACACCTTTATTGTCATTATGTTCTATAATATTAAAATTTTCTAAAAACGAAGAAGACCAAAAATTAATAGATGTGGCACCTCCTAATATGATAATCCCAATAATTATTGAAATTATTATAAGTGTTGTTCCTTTTATCTTCTTATTATTAAACAATGACATAAAAACAATTATTAAAATAACTAATAAAGCAATAGCGGTATTGATACCATTTGTCCAATTGATATCTTTTTGATAATAATTTGTTGATGGTTTATCATCTGTTGTAGAAGTTTTATCAGTTAATCCATCGACACATGTTTTTAATTTCTCTGCATCAGGAGTTTTTTCATATTCATCAATACATTTTTGAAGACTTTTATCCTCTGGTGTTACCAATTTATTAGTTGCTTTATCACATTTTTTAGAAGAGGTATTTATTTTATCTAAACTATATATTGCATTATTACACATTAATTGTTCGATAACAGCTCTATATATTTCATCTTTATTTTGTGATGAAATACCTGTTAATTTTTCTTTAATTTGTTCATCAATTGTTTGGGTTGAATTAAAATCAACCCCCTCTACAACACTACGACATAATGATTGATCAGAAACAAATCCACATTTATCTTCTAAACATTTTGATAAATTAGATGAGGATACACCATCTGGGCAACAATCTTCAATATGTTTTGGTCCTTTACTAAAGTGATGCCACAATGTATCTTTATTGTCTATAAGAGATTGAAAATTGGTCATTGGACAGTTATCTGTTTTTTTACTTTCAGATGTTTTAAATGGATTACGCTGATCGGAAGTTAATGGTGGAGGTTCACATACTTCTTTATCATTGGACATTATCCTTCTATATATCAATATGGTTATATTATTTTGTTAAAAATAATATAACATTAATAATTCTATATTAAATTCTGTTTTTTCTATTTACCTAATATGACTTCAATTATATTCTTAATTATTTCATACATTTCATCACCATTTGTAAATACTAAAAATAAAGTTCTAGTAAATATTGGAGATAATGTATTAATAGTAGCATCATTCATAAATGCTGATAATATTGTGTATTTTACAACTGTATATATTTCAGATATGAATCCGCCACCACCAACTTGTGACATAGGGGTCATTTCAATTGAGTGTGTGGTTGGGGTTGTATCACCACTAACTATTTTTTTTAAATTATCAACAAAATCCTTATAAATATTATTATCTAAAAAGGGTGTTGATTTATTGATTAAACTTTCTAATACATAATTACCCGCTACAATAGATATAATAAATTTATTAATTGATTCATAATTTGTAGGTTCAATAAAACTTAATATATAGGAACCAATTAGTAATATTAAGGTAATCGTTCGTAATATGTTAGAAGATGTATTGTCTGTGTTTGTCCAAATATAACTAATAAGTCCAATTCCTATTAAAAATGTTATGACACCCATAATAATATTTAAAATAAGTTCAGTTTTATCTTCGATTTTATCTGTATTTATCTTTAAATCTTTGTATTTTTTTATAAAATCAATAATACTTGTAATAAATGTTGTTCCACTAGTTAATAAAGTTAAGATATTCAATCCGACAATAATAAAAATCATTAAAGCTGGAATTGTGATATTTCGTGCGAATACCCAGAAACCACCTAATGTAATAATAGCTAATGCTAATTGTAATTTATAACTTCTAATCATTATTTCCCATGGGATATTTATATTTATTTGTTCCTTATTTAATGTATTTAATAAATAAAAAAGAATAATTCCTGTAATAAATATCGATGTTAATATAATAATTGATTTATTTCTAGTTCCACTACCATCAACTAATGGATAAAGATAGATTGAAAATAATAATAATAATCCAAAAGGAATCATACCAAAATTAGGTATATTTTTCAAATAAGTATTATTTTTAAAATTACCTATAAACTTTAATATTAATCCACTAGCAATAATAATTAATGAAACTATTAATATTAAATATGAATACCAGTGCTGTTTATTAAAATTAGTTTTATTTAAATTATAAATTAATTTTGGAACTCTTGTACAAATATATCTACAATTTCCACTAAATGAATTAGTATTTAATGACTCTCCTTTTGTTAATTCATTGTCACATTCTAATGTACATAATGGATTATGTTTTACTTTATTCCAGTTTCTTGTTGAATTATTTTTACTCATAATAATAATTATTGAGATTATTATTATTTATTTAAAGTGATTTATTTAGCGTGGGAAACCAACAAGGTTGGCGCCAATTCCGAAACCAGCTCCGGAACGGGCACTGTTTCCAATAGATGGAACATACATGTCTAAGATTGCGAAAGTTGCGGCAGCAGTTAGGGCAAGCATTAATACTTCTTCCATTTTAAGTGATCCTTTTTTAGGAAGGCAGCATGCGGCAATAGCAACTGCAACACCTTCTACAATGTATTTGAGGGCTCTTCTTACAATTTCCATTAAATCTAAGTTTAGCATTTATATTATAAGAATAGAAAAAAAATATACTTAAAACATACTATGTATAATATAATTTATAATAATGTCTGAAGAACATGAAGAAGATTTCCTATCTGTAGATACACCCATTCCTGGACAAAACTATGTTTGTCTATCATTTGTATCTCCTGAAAAAATGATTAAGGATAAAAATAAATTTTACATGGTATCATTTTTAAATTCATTATTAAAGAATCAGGAAGTTTTATCTAGATATGAGAATTTTACTTACAAAATTGTAGATGAGCTTTATGAAGGATTCCTAATGAATAATAAAGATGATATGAATAAATCATTTGATGAAACTGTTGATTTTAAAACGAGTATGCGCACAGTAAAAATTAGAGGAACCTATGATACTCTAAGAGAAGCAAAATATCGTGCAAAATCTCTACAGAAAAAAGATAAAAGTTTTGATGTATTTGTTGGTCAAGTTGGTTATTGGCTTCCATGGGATCCATCATCCCTTGAAGTTCAAGACCAAGAATACACTAATACAGAACTTAACACATTAATGAAAAAGTATAAAGAAAATAAAGAACAGCACGATGAGGTATTTGAAAAACAAAAAGAAGAAAGAATTAAAATGGCAAGAGAAAATAGTAGTCGTCCTGTTGTTTCAGAAGATGATCAGAAAGATATCGATAAGATTCGTGATATTGCAAATATTAAAGATGGTATTGTAGAAGATAAATCACTAAACTCTATTATGGGTGGTAATTTTTCAGATCCATGGATGGCTCGTAAAGAATCGAGTACTGTAAAGGATGATACAACTGTTACAGAAGAGGCTTCTGTAAAGGATGATACAACTGATACAACTGTTACAGAAGAGGCTTCTGTAAAGGATGATACAACTGTTACAGAAGAGGCTTCTGTAAAGGATGATACAACTGTTAGTGAAAATTAAATATTAAATAATAATATATAATGAAATCTATTATATTATTATTTTTATTTATAGGAATTATTTTTATGGTGATTGGGTACATTAAAACAAATCAGAAATGCCCTCCTCCAATTATAGAATATCGGTATTATCCGAAAACATTCAAACAAGAGATGGAGGATGAAGTTCCAGTATCAATGATTTTTGGTAAAATGTTTAAGGATAAAACACCAGGGATAAGAAATTTATAAATGAGGTAATGTAGCTTCTTCCATATCTCTATCTATAAATTGATGCGCAATAAAACTATTAATATCATGAAAACTTATGGTATTTTTAAATTTATAAATTGCAATGATACTTGATGAAATACTTGTTTCAAGTTTTAAAACACCTAATGCTTCTAAATAGAACATAAACTGATAGAAACAGTTGTCCCAATTCTTTTTAGAAAATATTTTGTAAAATTCTTTTTCAATTTTTTCAATTTCACGTGTATTTTCTATTTTCTTTATAAAACGAGTTGTATTTTTAAATAGTGATTTGTTATTATTAAGTTTCATTGATAATCCAAACTCAAAACTTTTTCTATTAATTTCTGGCAATTCTATATATTTCTTATTATCGCCTACCAATATAATATAATAATCACCCTTACTATTTTTATCATACAATTCTTTATATAATGTTTTCATAATATCATATGCAATTAATGAAGACGTTGCTAATGGTATATCTAACATTTTTCTTAATTTATTTTTAAAACCATTTGTTAATTTTGCACACCATCCATATTTCATTATTTCTTTAACTGCATGTATCCAACCTTTATTTTTATACACATAGTCTGTACATTTATGAACTCTACTATTTTCAGCAATTAATGAAATTAACTGAAGTAATGAATTTAAATATTTAATTGGGAAATGATCAAATATTCTTAATTCAATACCATTACCAATTGTCATTCCAATACCAGATTCACGATGTTCTGGTCTGTCTGGATCAGTACTACCAAATGTTCTAAAATTACTACTAAACCCAGCTTTCGCACCAGGTTCTCTTTTTTTTAGAACTGGTGATAAATCTTTACAATAATTTATCATTTTTTGCTCATCAAATGTAAGTCCTTTTCGCCAATATGATGGAATGTTTGAATATCGTCCAATACCTTTATCTAATTTTCTAACATCACTCCCGGCTAAATTTCCCCATCCAGTTCGAACAACTCTGTACGACCCTCGAACTTTTTTCTTTGATGTACCCATAGATTTATCATCTGCTGAAAAAAAGGCAGTTATCATTAATGGTTCAATCCATTGAATCATATTTGCAAAGTTTTTATGAATATCAATAAATTTAGACAATTTCATATTTTTTTTATAAGGTAAGGTTAATGTTATGTGATAACTTCCACAATAATCCTTATATAATTTTGGTCGTAATTTATAATTTTTACTTCTATAATTCTCACTTGTTTTTATATAACTAGACATTCCAAACGGAGGCTCAAGTAAAGTTCCGTATGTGTCTGCTTTCTGGCGAAGATTAATATCTAAATATTTATTTAAAATACTAGTATATGATTCTTGAAATCCTTCTAACTGTTTTGAATATTGATACATTTTCTTTTCTTTTTTCCCAATAGTTGATATTGGTTCATCTGTAATAAACTCAGGCATTCTTTCTTTGTCAGACCAAGATCCAGGTAATGATTTTAGAGCTGTTTTACCATTACAGATTCTACCAGTTGGTTCATATGGAATACTTTTAATTAATTTTAAATCTTTTTCAGATAATTTTTCCTGATTATTTAGTATTAGATTTTGATAACCTTCTGTTGGAGCTAAAATCATATATGTTATTTTTTGCGAGGAAGGTTTTAATGGAAAATGAATAATGTACATTTCGTGTTCAATACCAATTCCGTATTTATAATTTTTATATTTTTTTGTTATTTTACCCTCGAGTAATGTTGGCATATATATATTTATAATATTTTTTTAACATCGAATGATAGTTTCCTACCATATTTTGATAAATCAATCTCGTCATCTTGTTCACCGGTATCATCATAATTTTCATTATTATACTTCCAGAATTCATCTGACCCCAATTTAAAATCTTCATGTGATTCGGCTTTATACCAAAAAACCTGATCTTCAATTTTATTACTTTTTGAATTATTATGAATAACTAAACATTCAAAATTCTCAGTACATTGATCCATAATTCTACAAAAAATATCAAATGATGGAAACATTCCAGCATAGTGTTCATAGATTCTTCTTCTATTCGATACAATATTTTCTCTCAAAATAAAAGTATAATCTATATTTGTTCGTAAATGAGGTTTAATACCTAATGGAAATTGCATTGTTAATAAAAAGGTTAATTTAAAATGACGACCATTCATAAAAATTGCTCTCATATTCTTATCTTTTGTCCATTTATCATCATATAAACAATCATCAAAAATAAGAAATGCTCGTGGATCAACATCGTCTCCATATTCACCATTGTTTATTTTTTTAATAATATCTCCCTGTCGTTTTAAAACATTTCTAACTAAATCAACTGAATATTCGTCATGTATGAAAATCGGAGGAATAAAATGAGAAAAATATTTATTCATTTTTTCAGTAGGAGATACAACTGTTCCAACCGGTATATCATTTTTATGAAATAAAAAATCCTTAAGTAAATATGATTTACCGGTACCTCTTTTACCTATCATTACAATTACTTGATGGTCTGCAATTGTACTCATATCAAACTTTTTTAATTTAATACTCATATACAGTATTAAATTATTTTATTATAATTGTTATTTACGCAATTAAAAAGTTGGAAGTCCTGTCATAACTTCCCCACCGCCTAACAATTTACTTTTTTTAATAAGATTACCTTTTTTAATAAAATAATTTACTCCAAAGCATACTATGAATGAAAATATAAATAATTTTACGAAGTATGATTTTGTTCTATTGTAATTAGCAGCAATTGAATCTAAATACATTATAAATGTAATTAATGATGAAATAATAATACTAATAATAATTTTTTCCATCTTTTATATAAATTATAATAATATATATTAAATTTACTTTTTAACTTAAAAGAAGGAATGTTCATCTTTATTAGTTTTCTTTGTCCGTTTATAAAATATACCTCTTTTTAATTTATTTTTATTCTTATTTAGTTTCTTTTTCTCCTCTTTGACTATATTAAAAATATCACTCATCGTATCAGTATGTACAATTGTATTTACATATCTCTCTGAACTAGTGGTTGGTGTTTCGTCATCATTAACGATCTCTTCATTAATAACTATGTTTTTTTCAAATGCGTCATTCTCTTCTACAACATCATTCTCTTCTACAATATCATTCTCTTCTACAATAGGTTCATCATCATCAACGTCATTCTCTTCCACAATGTCATTATCTTCTACAAGGTCATTCTCTTCTACAATATCATTCTCTTCAACAATAGGTTCTTCATTATCATTCTCTTCTACAACGTCATTCTCTTCTACAACATCATTCTCTTCTACAACGTCACTCTCTTCTACAAGGTCATTCTCTTCTACAAGGTCATTCTCTTCTACAAAGTCAGTCTCTTCTACCTTGTCATTCTCTTCTACAATAGGGTCTTCATCATCAACACCATTCTCTTCTACAATGTCATTCTCTTCTACAATAGGGTCTTCATCATCAATGTCATTCTCTTCTTCCTCATCGCTATCAATAATATCTAATGAGTTATTCACATATGTATTTAAGATTTGTTTTAAAGGTAATAATAATCTAATTGCATTATCTATTGACATATCAATTAGATCTAAAGTAATTCTCATATTTTCTTGTATTTTTCTACTGCTTAGATTATTTTTCAAAAATATATATGGATTTTTGTATATTTCTTTTGCAGATTCATGATAACATTTATGAATAAAATTACTTAATTCTGGTATTTTAATGTTAATATCATCTGATACATTTTGAGTTTTAATAGCAGTCAATATACGAACATTACTTATAAATATAGCAGTCAATAACTCATCTATTAATTCAACGTCATAGTTTTCTGCAATATCAGATGTTCTTTTTTCTAGAATACTGTTACTCCACGATGGAACTTCTATTAATTGTTCTTGAAATTTTTTGAGTATATCTTTACCTCTAAGATTATTAATTATATTATCAAAATACTTATATATTGAGGGTTTTAACATATTTTTCAATTGTATTGTGTATTCTTTTTTAGCATCTACCAATATAGCCATATTAATATTCATTCTATTTAAAATATTTAATAGATAAATATTATAATTTAAAAACGCAATATTAAATATTAATTATAATATATATGTCTTCAAATAATACATTTAATTTGAATAGTCTAAATAATCTAAATAATCTAAATAATCTAAATAATAAGAAAAATAATAAAAATAATAAAAATAATAAAAATAATAACAATAATAACAATAACAATAACAATAATAATAACAATAACAATAATTTTAATAAAATTAATAATACAGTAAATAAATTATCATCTGAATTTAAATTCACCAAATTTTCTATTTGGTGGTTTATGATTTATGCTTTAATTTTAATTATTTTCATTTTTTCATAATTGAATACATAAATTACAACTCCAACAACAGCTTAATCCATATAATATGAAAAATTGTATTGACATACCTTGATTTATATCAGTCAAATGATGTAATAAAAAATTACCTAACAAAAATACTCTAATATAAGTATAAATAGAAGTTTCTGTTAAAAGTGATATTTTTATTAGTCTATGGTTTTTTCCAAACCGTTCATAAAGAAAATATGTTAGATACAGAATACATTAGATACTTCTAATAGTCTTAATATATTATTAAACTCATATTGTGATTCTTTTTAACATCTTTGAACATTTTAAATACCGGTTAATAATTAATTTATTTATAAAAATATATATTAATATATTTTTATAAATATTTAAATTGAACGATTATAAGGATTATTTTTTAATGCATCTAACATAGATGGATCTAATCTTTGTTGTAATGGACCATTCGGTAATGTATTCTTTCCTTTTGTTGTACCACACGCTTCTGTTTGTGGTAATGAATTATATGTCTTGGTCGACATCATTCCTCTTTTATTAATACTCTTATTTTTAAGATCACCTAACTTCTTTGTGGTCATTTTGATTTTATCACCGCCGACGGCTTTCTTTACTCCACTATTTGTTGGTTTTCTACCACGTGAGACTATGTCACGTGAACTCTTAACTGAACTATTAGACATTGCTTCACGTGATTCCTCAGCATTACTTCCATGTGCATTGCCTGTATAATTAATAGATGTTGTTTCACGATGTGTTTCAGATGCGTGATGTTTAACATTCTGATAAGCAGTCTTCTTATTTTTACCTGGTGCAACAACACCATATCTGTCATTATCAATTAATGTTTCTTTCATTGTTGTTCGTGCTACATCAGTTGGATCTTTGACATATCCACGGTAATCTGATTTCTCAACATTCCCGGTTGGACGTGGATTACCAATGCAATTTGTTTTTCTTGTTTGTCGAAGATTCTTATTATGTAGTGTACTTTTAGTTGCACCACCTGCATTTCCTAATCTATTTTTATCTGCTAAATCTGATCGTACAGTATGTTTCATATTTGTAGTATCTTTACCATAATCGAACTTCTCAGCAATCCATCTACCAGCTTCTTCAAGATTTCTCCATCCAAACCCAGACATTGTCTGTTTTGTATCTTTTTTGTATTTAATATCACGTTTCTTTGATCTAGAACCTTGTACATTAGTTGCTGGACCAACATGATATTTATTTGTTTTCTTGCGATTAGTTGGCTTGACTAATATATTAGATCTAACAGTTGGACCTAATACAGCACCAGTTGTTGTAAAATAACGATCTGGATTATTGATATAATACGAGTCAGGTAAGTTCTTAGATACAACCCCAATTTTACCAGGTACTGAAATTCTTTTACCTGATATAATTCTACCACTATAACTGACTTTTGGATTATTATTAATTCTTGTTTCATCTGTGGTTTTAGGCAATACATAATCTCTTGTTTCAGCTTGTTGAAATCCACCAGTTGGTTGTGAAGTATAACCTTTATTTAAACCTGGACCTACATTAATTTTTTCAATTGGGGCAACATTATTTCGTCTTAATGAAATATTCATACGATCTTGTCTGAAATCAGTGGATGACTGTGACCCATATGGTTGCGATGAATTATTCGTTCCTATATCCCCCATATTTCTAACTTCTTTTTTATTTCTATAATGTTCCTGTGAACCGGTAAAGTTTTCAAATTTAGTTCTTGACATTCCACCATCTACATTTTGTTTAACAGTACTTCCAAAGAAAGGTACCATATTATTATGTTTAAAATTTTCTCTAAGAATTGGCTCACCAGTTAATGATATTCCACCAAATCCACCGGTTTCAGATCCATCAGCAGGTTTATTAAATATTTCAAACTTTGGTATTTCAGCTCGTTTATTAACTTCATTAATTAAATTATTTGTTTCAAATTGATTTGCTTCAATTGGAACAGTGCTAGTATTTACTTGATTAAATCTAGATGTTTCTGCAATACCAAATGCTTTTGGTGGACCTGGCATTATAATATTATTTTTATTTTTAACTGTACTGGTATCATAATTATCAAATACCTTTTTATAATTTGAGGTCATCTTTGTATGAAGGTCTCTTTCAATTATTTGAGTTTGATTATTCTGATTGGGTAATTTATTAACTGTTATTTCCCCATTATTAACAACATTTCTAGTATGTATTTTTTTTGTACTTAATAAATATCCTAACGATATAATAGAAGCAACAACAACGTATTCCATAATATATAATAGTATACATATAATATTTATTAATTTAAATTAAACTAGCAATATCTTCGGGTAGTTCCTCAATTACGGTTTCATATGTTTCCTGAATAGTTTTGAATCGCTGAAAATCTTTCTGATTAACTAGATTAATAGCTACACCTTTACGCCCATATCGACCACTTCGCCCAATACGATGAACATATGTCTCCTTTTCAAATGGAATATCATAATTTACTACTAATGAAATCTGCTGTACATCAATTCCACGTGATAGAAGATCAGTTGAAATTAAAACACGAATATCTCCTGAACGAAATCGTTTCATAATATCAGAGCGTTCCTCTGTGCTCATTCCACCACAAATACAATCTACTGGGAAATCTTTATCTTGCATATTTTTAGTAAGCCATTCTACTGTTTTCTTATAATTTGCATAAATAATTGACTGTGTGATATTAATAGTACTATATAGTGCACAAATACATTCAAACTTTTCTTGTTCATTTTCAATAGCAACATAATACTGTTTAATACCATCTAAGGTTACATCATTTTTCTTAACCAGAATTTGTAATGGATTATTCATAAACTTATTAGTAATCTTCATCATATCAGGTGGAATTGTTGCACTAAATAGACCAATTTGAGATTCTGTTGGAATATATTTTAGAATATTAATTAGTTGGTCTCGGAAACCATGGGAAAGCATCTCGTCTGCCTCGTCGAGTACCATAATTTTAAGGTCACTTACATTAATAGTTCCTCTATTAAGCGAATCACTAATTCGACCAGGGGTACCAATAATAATATGATTTACATCAGCATAATCATATGAGTATTTACTTCTTTTTACTCCACCAATTACTGTTTTAATATTAATATTCATGTATTTAGAAATTTGCACAGCTACATTAGAAATTTGATTGGCAAGTTCTCGTGTTGGTGCTAAAATAATAGATTGTAATTTTTTGACACTTGGGTCAATTTTATGTAAAATACCAATAAGGAAAGTAGCTGTTTTACCTGTACCAGACTGTGATTGGGCAATAATATCACGTCCAGATATAATTGGACAGATAGCTTTCTGTTGAATCAGTGATGGTTTTTCAAAACCAAATGAATATAGACCATTTAGCATTTCTTCTGATAAACCCATATCTTCAAACTTACTTACAGCAGTAATCTCCTCATTAATTGTAATATCGTGTTCTTCTAGTGTGTTCATATAATGTAATATATTGTCACAGTTTTAAGCATATTAAAAATTGATTATATTTATTATTATTTGGATATATAATCATATAAATAATGTCACATCATTTGCCTATTATATTTAATAATATAGTTCCTCTTGGAAATATGACAAATAGTAAAGCTATTATTAAAAAGGTAATGGATATGAGCCATTGTCAACATACCGATTATGTAGATGCCATTATAGCAGCACATAAGTTATATACTAAACATCCTAATAGTATTGATCTGATAAATAATATTTTGAAAAAAGTCCCTAATATTCCTATTACAGAATATAATAATGTAAAATTACATTACCAAAACAATTCTCCAATTTATGATATTATTTCACAGTTTAGTATTTCTACCCTTGCGTATTATGGAATTTAAATCCATATTTAAAAAAATTATAATTTTAATATATATATGTCAGAAATACATTATATTACATTTAATATATTTCTATTTAACGCTATTTTTTTCCTTTACCTTATATTTGGAGTAACCATTTCAATAATTAATTATCCAATTTATCTGGGACTTGCTACCTTATCACTATATATCAATTTCACACCTTTTCACGAAAGTGCTCATAATTTAATTGCATCAGGTAAGCATAGATATTTAAATGATATTGTTGGCAGGGGTAGTTCAATAATTTATTCTACATCTTATCCAGCCTGGAAATTTATTCATTTATATCACCATAAACATACCAATCAGGAAACTGATCCTGATTTATTTTATGAAAACTTCACAGATATTATAAAATATGGGTGGTTTTTAGATTATAATTATAATTGTTTTTATATTAAACATATTCATGAACGACCTATTAATGAAATTATAGAGATGATAATGACACAATTATTATTTATTGGATCAATTATTATGTTATGTTATAATGGTTATGGATTTCAATATATATTAAAATATTGGATACCTTTGAGAATATCACTATTTATGTCTTCTTATTTTTTAGATTACTATAACCACCATAAATTACCTGAGCGTGATATTACAGATCGTAGTAGTCTAGTTAAAACTACTCATAAAATAAGTGGTGTATTAAAAGAAGATGATTTTAGTTGGTTTACAAGAGTTCTAATGCAAAATCATTGTTATCATAATATTCATCATATGTATACAAATGTACCCTTTTACAAATATCAAGATGTTTGGAAACAAAAGAAAGAAGAATTATTAAAAGATACTCCAACAGTTACAATTAAAGAGGTTCATGATAAGGATAATTAATTATTTGAATCATTGGGTTGTTTC